>Ga0315914_1006689_pt1 | contig 16230 bp, 5 predicted proteins | sample MpolenodulesMG_FD_203920 | JGI IMG/M metagenome (GOLD analysis project Ga0315914, IMG submission 203920) | Medicago polymorpha root nodule microbial communities from Los Angeles, California, United States - elongated nodules | ecosystem: Host-associated > Plants > Roots > Nodule | place: USA... | reverse complement strand
ATAAATTAATGAAACTTTGTGGTTTGAGAGAAAGTTCCAAGAAGAAGAAAAGCAACCGGCTATAAACAGTCACTTTATAAGGTCCACCGATGGTCTCATTAAAATGAGGTCCATATCAGGGGCTTCCATTTTATACATGTTCGACTAATTTATATTGCAAAAATTTAGATTCATAGCATGGTCGAATTTCTTTTGCTAAAATCGCACAAAATAATATGCATTGCACAACTCGAATCGTTAGCTGTTTGTCTAGGTCATAGGCTCCAGAGCCATTTCCATACGGAAACAAAAAAGGCTCCATGCTAATAAATGTGTGAGGTCCTTTTCTTTTTCATTATTCTAGTAAGGGTGCCTCTAAAAGTTTTTAAAATTCATGATATACACAAAATTGTTACTAAAAGAAAAACAAATTGTCATATACGGGTGATCATTAGTATCTTTTAGGGTGTTTTATTTTTAGGCTAAAATGCACTTTTGGCCCCCCAAGTTTTCAAAAGTTGTGATTTTGGTCCCCTATTTTGGAAATAGCACTTTTGGCCTCCAAAGTTTTAACCCCTTTGCAAAACCATAGTCCCCTTAATTTTTACTCGGTCAAAGTTGACATGTCGCGTTTTTTTTTGCCACGTTGGATATTATTAAAATTAAAATTTTGCCGGCACTTATTATTACAATTAAAATTAAAATAAAAACCAAAAGGTAAGATTTCTCACGTGACCCTTCCATTCTAGATTAGAAACCGAAATCCAATCGGGAACTAGGGTTAACTCCAAACTCAAAATCTCACTCTCATCTCAATTTGATCCCTTTCATGTTTTGTTGAATTCATATTGCAGTGTGTTTGAACTTTAAATGTGGTCTTGTAAACGTCTGGGAGATCAATAGAGAGGAGAAGAGCTTCTGAGCTTTCTTTTTCGTCGTCATTGCTTTTGGAAGACGGAAGAGACCAAAACTAAAAGCCGAAACAACTATTTTTATGACTGAGATTGTTTTTAAAACTATTTTGAATTTTCCTTTCAAAATCAACTTGTTTTGCTAGGTTGATTTGTAAAAACACTAGTGTTTCGTCCGTGTCAATACAAGGAGCGTTTATCTTGTTTTGGTCTTTGTGTGGCTCTTTAGTACAAACAATATATGAGATTCAACAGATGAAAATAAAAAACTGCCGCAAAAAGGATACGTTTCGATGATCAGGGTGAAGAGAATACATATAAGCCAGGTCATTGAGATTCTGCACTTCTTTTTTATAAATGAAATTTTGTAAAACCAATCTTCCCCCACGATTATCATCACGTGAGGGTTTTTAATTTATTTTTTTTTTGCAAAATTCCATCTAGGCTGTCTAGATGGCACAAAATAATAATAAAAATGCGTCAAGTCAGCTTTGACCAAATCAAAATTAAAGGGGGTCATGGTTTTGCAAAGGGGCTAAAATTTAGGGGGTCAAAAGTGCTATTTTCAAAATAGGGGATCAAAGTCGTAACTTTTGAAAACTTGGGAGGCCAAAAGTGCATTTTAGCCTTATTTTTATTATAAACTTAAAAAAATGTCCAAAGGTGAGCTGTCATTTTATATGTTTCTTTTGAAAATAACGATTGATTAAGGGATTTTTTTAATAATTAACGTAGTAATAAATTTTACTAATAATCATTTTACAACCGTTTTGAGGAATTTGAAATTTTCACCTTGAGTATGTAAAGTTAATTTCCTACCAAAGCTAAGTCATTTTTTATGTTAGAATAGAATAGTGAATTTTTATTTTTAATTAAAAAAATTAAAAGAAATATAGGTTTTGTTAAAAATAGTGAAGTTTCACCTTCAAAGTTTACTCCATCCGTTTCAAAATGAGTGTCACTTTAGCCAATTGCACACAAATTAAGAAATGAAATAATGTTGTCTAAAGATATGATACTTTTACTAAAATAGTCTCTTTAGTTATTGGTGCATTTGCCATCATTATAAATTAAAGTACAAAATGATACTTTGGAAGTTGTGTGGATAATAATAATTAAGGGTACTATTGAAAAAAAGTCATTAACAGTACATTGAAAAGTAAGAATGAAATTTATTTTGAAATAAATTATTTTTGCTAGAGTGACACTCATTTTAAAACGGAAGGAGTATTATCTTAAGGTTCATATTGGAAATGGACATTTTCATTACTACATTTTTGGTTTATAAATATCTTATTAATGCCATCAATTTTAAGAACATGTCTTTATAGAATTTATACAGACAAACTATAATAGTGTGCATATTCTTTTAAAAAATAAGATGTCGTTAAAAAAAGTGTATTTTAATTGCAAATCAAATATTAAAAGGAGAAATAGAGTAAAAGGGGTACTCCCACCAGATAAACCATAGATCGAAATCAACAGAGAAACTCAACCCTATTGCGGATGGAGAAGCCAACAAGAAAGGAAAAACAAAAATGCCCAGAAAAGATACAAGAAGAAAAAAGATGAAGAAGATCGAGTATATGAGAAGAAGAAGAAAAAAAGACCAAAGTTGTACTAGGGACGTACCAACACAAGGATTCCTTAACACATGGTGAATCAAGAGTTGTCGTGGGTTAGTCAACCGCCTCTGGTTCAAAATTAATTAAAAAAATTACAACCATTTGAAGATATGTGGAGTCAATCAACTCTAGTCGAGGCAAAACCTTTTGGATAGCAGTTGTTGGATCCCAGCCTCATAATTGATACAATCAAAATGTATTTTACGATATAATTGAAACCTCTATGTATTGTCTCCGGTCTCAAATATAAGAAAAGATTTATTTTTTAGGTTCATTGAGTAGTTAATGTATTTAGTCTACATTGTAAAACACATATATTAATTATTCAATAAACCTAAAAAATGAATTTTTTTTTATATTTGAGACCGGAGGAAGTATGTCTTAATTTGTAGAAGAAACTTTGTCCATAACCGGATTATTGACCGGGTCTCTAGCTAGGGGTTATAAAATTCATGGTTTTCTACCTTTTTCGGCGAGGACTTTAAGACAACAATTGAAAATATTGAAAGATTCACTGTATGGCGTGGAGAAAGAAATCAAAATGAGTTCCATAAGCTACAATTTCCTCTTGTCACTACCTGGTTTACTAATTTCTACCAAATTATATACAAAATTGGAAGACATGGAAAGGTATCTTCATGACATGGTCTATCAGATTCAACATGAGTTTACAATAGTCGTTTTTATGAACTTGAAACAACAAATTGATGAACCAAGAATGGAATTCATTAAAAAGTTCAGATAAACAACGGGAAATGCTCAGTGTAATTACTTGAGTCTTAGTACGCTTCTATTGCCATTAGTGGCATCCTTAGTTGAAGAAAAAATTGGAGGGACAAGCTTACTTTGAACTAGACCCCGATTCTTACGATGCACGAGTTTGTTTCGATTTTCATATATAAGCATCAGGTTGACTATATTATTAGTTATCGACATGTTTAAATGTATTATGTATAGTATTTCAATAAAGATTTGTTGTTTTTCGGGTTCAGAAACGTACATTTTTAATAAAATCGAAATCACCACCAAAGATATTACCATGTCGAGTCTTCTTGAAGTCCTACCGGGTTGAGTCACGACCATGTCGCTTTCTTTAAGACAAATCACGGCACTACCCGAAATTGTGCAAGGTGACTAACAACCGTGTGCCTCCAGGATAAAACAGCCCAGTTCTAATGTTCGATTAAGTACTGCACCGTAAATAATCGTTCGAGAAATAACACACTCTAATATGGTACTAAGGCCACTCTTTAATACTTAAACCAATATGGTATTATTACCACTCTATTATGGTGTTGAGACCACTCAAATATGGTGTTATCACCATTCTAATTTTAACTTCTCCAACTATGGTGCTATGACCACTCAAATATGGTATTACTACCATTCTAACATCTAACTTCTCCAAGAATTGAAGAAGAATATATATTTAAGATCATCTTTATTATACCGAAAAAGGGACCATGATCTTAAAATATTATTTATTCTAAAGAGACATAAGTAATTGAAGGGGCTATGCTCTTAAAACCATTCTTTTTTCTAAAAGGATAATAAACTGAATAAGGACTATGGTCTTAGGAACACTCTTAATTTCGAAGGGACAGAAAAGAGTAGAAAAAGGAGAAGGACTTGTCAACACAAGTCGAAGGAGGGAGAAGAGTAGAAAAGCACAAGAAGCATCAACTGTGAATTTCCGTGTGTGGAATGCACTGTGTGAGCTCTCTATTTATAGAGAAAGTTCACAACTAATAAGTGAGAAACTTTGGGAGCAAGTAATTCTCATATTAGATTTAGTACAAAAATATATCATATTGAGTACAAAAAATATATTATTCAGTACATAAATATATTATTGAGTATCAAAATATATTTCAGATCATGCACTAAAATATATTAGATTGCCTACCAAAATATTTCAGATTGTGTTCCAAAATATTTTTAGCAAAACTTGGGGACTAAGAAAGCACTTTCTAATAATGATTAAATTAAATATTTAATTTATCATTTCCAAATAATAAAATATATATCAATATATATTTTTTCTAGTGCTTACTTCGTTCACTTAATTATGTACCCCTATTAGAGGTACACCCCCACTATACAAACACTACTAATGTGTGATCCATCCGATATGGGACTTCCACTTTTCTCAATTCACACTACACTAGTTCTACCCATCGTGGGAATTTGTGTTTAGTCAATTACTCAATTTCCACATATGTTCCAACAAGATTACAATGAGCAAAACATACCAAAGTTGCAACTCGTCATACAAAATCTAAATAATGAGCAAAATTTAAACAATGAGCTAATTAAATAGTTCAAAATACACATCAAAGGAATAAAATTACTGTATAAAGTTAGTATGAGAAACATATCAAGTGATTCAACCATAGAAGTCTATAAGATCACCTACATTTTCATTTTTCAAGACATGTGTCAAAGGAAAAAGGGGAAGAAATGGATGAATACCGTAGATTTTTGGGTTTAGATTGCGAAGGAGAAAGGAGACAAAAGGGTTTGAAACCGTTTGGAAAGAAAGGAAAAGGAATTAATTGGTTTTTTGAAACGGGAGTTTAATATTGAATATCATGTAGTGGAAGCCAGATGATATCACAAAAACAGCAAGTGGCTTGGTGGTTAAAATGCTTTGAAGTAACCAACATGACATGGGTTTGAATCTCTGAAGGGATTTTATTCATAAAAAGGGCGGAATTTGGGTTAATCAAGATTACTTGTAACACTGTTTAACATTTAGATATATAAAGATTTAGTGGATTACTAGAAGGATTGTAAGTATTAAGAAACTCATTCAAGAGAACAATAGTGTGCCCAAAAAACAACTCATCTCAAATTATTTGCGAGAGATTTTGAGAGGGACATGCCCCTACGAAATTGGTTAAACTCATCTCTATTCTTGTACCGTTGTCCACTCGTAAAAATTACACGAGCACTTAAAGTCTTACCCAAAAACCACCCTATAGTACTCCTCCAAATTGGCATGAAAGAGTAGGGGGCATGGTTACAAACATATAAGAAGGGAAACTGGCTCAAGATCACTATGGAGGGTGGCATGGCGTCTTTGAGGATTAATTTTATAACACTCCAATTTGTAAGGATATTGGCTTTTGGCAAGTTCAATCGATAAGTCAAGTTTGATCAATGATTTTTTACTCAGATTCTTGAGTTATTTTTCTTTAAATAGAGTTTATTAACATCTTTGAAGACAATCACTTAATTATAAGTATAGAGACGTTTCATTGTCAATAATAATAATAAAAATTATGAAAATGTTTAATGTACACATTTCTTAAAAAAGAAATTGAACAAATATTAATTTATGGGTGATCAACTTCTTTTAAAGAAGTTAAACTAGTCCATTAAAATTGAGATTGAGGAGAGTCGTCAAACCTGAAATTTTGAGAGGAACACTCTCAAAAGTCTCAAGTCAATACCACCAAACCATTTTTAGTGGGTTAGAATCAACTTACTCACAAGGAGCAACTCTTGTTAGAGTTTACTCCACTTAATATAACTCAGCATATACATCAAATTTCATTAATCCAGCCGTAACTATTTTTATATTATAACCATTATAGTCAATATTTTAATTACTTATATTTTTAAAAGTATATTATGTTTTTTTTTTCCTTGTGAGAGGAAAAGTATATTATGTTGAATAGAGTTTATTTAAAGTATCAAAAATAAAATTTGAATATTTTTTGAAGGAATTTTTAAAAAAATTATGAAGACCTACATATTTGATATACTCATTAAGAACTATTAATTTGACAGTTGAATTGATGAAATTTAATGTATGTGATGAGTTATTCAGTGGAATAACATTGACAAGAGTTACTCCTAAATTAAATAAGATGATCCCTACCCTTTATTTTTATTTTTTTTAATAAGGCAAAAAGTAGGTTGGACATTAAGGAGGGCCAGAAATATCCTAATTAAGTTGTGACCTAAGTGAAACTTTCATCCTCTACCGCCTACTTCATATATATTATTAAAAAAGGAAAAATATATATACAAGAGGAGGAATTAAGCTAAAACCCTAAAAAAGAAATGCAGAAAAAGCAAAGAAACAACAAAAATCCAAAGGAAAACGGTAGATAGGCAAGCTATATACCCTTTATTTATCATATAAAAATGTAGATTAAATTGTTTGGTTTTTCCTTCACATTACTTGTCGATCTCTATATGAATATCAATGCAATATATCACTACTGAAGGTAAAACCTTCTCAATTTGAATATTTTGGGTGCTAATTGAAAGGAAGAAGCCAAGATGATGAAGACAATTTCGTATATTGGTTGTACGTTGGATTGCTAGAGTTCTGAACACGGAAGAGATGTTTATTGGAAATACTGCTTAAAATTGTGATGGACCACCTCAAAAAGTAATCGATCACATATAAACAACAAGTTTTCAGGTAATTGGGGTGCGGTCTCATTGCATGATTTTTCTGTCCAGGTTAATTTTGAAAACACCAAATGTGTCTTAAATCCTTCATATAGCTAGCTATAGTCAAGATCAAGACCAGCTGCAGTGAAGTGGTCCATGAAATATCACCTGATTTTAATGCACATAGCTTGCTTTCTTATATTAGGCAGTGTGTCTTCTTTTTCTTTCATTATTAATCATTTTCGGACGTGGGTAAGATTGTGGACAAGAGGATTCTAAAGGATTCTAACTATTATTTTTTATTGCCATTTGCAAATTATTTTATATATATATTTAATCGCAAAATCAAATATTAAAAGAGGAGAAGAAGGGAGAAGGATGGGTATTTTTACCCATTACAATGAAATCAAGAGCTGATATAGAAAGAGTCGTCACAAAAAGGGCAAGGCGAAACAAAAATACAACGTAACAAACCACAGTAAAACAAAGAGAACAAGCACAATCTTTAAAAATAAAAAATAAAAATAAACCAGCACAAGGGAACGCGCCTATGCTGAAGAAAAATAACAATTGAACAAAAATAAAAAGAAAAATCTGACCTCGAAAACTTCAACAAGCTCCAAAAGAGAAAGATCGGCTTGAACGTTATCTGTTCAAGCATAAGAAACATTCCACAAACTTCTCGTAAATATTGCAAGAGGATATAGAAGACATCCCCAAGAACCACTTCTAAGAAGAGAATTTAATTCTATCGACATCCACGACTTCTAAGAAGGAATGTTCCATAAATTTTTACACTATTCCGTCATATATTTTTTAAAATATAACTCATCCCACTCTCCCCTTCAATACCGGGTGAATCAAACTCAACCATCTCCACATCAACTAGATTAGAAAAGCTCATAAGAGATTGTTGGGCAGATATATATGTATATAACTACAATTGCGCGTCAATAAATATGTTTTAGAGATATTTACAATGGCATATGTAATGGTAATTGTGACTGTATTGTCTCTATTAATGTATTTTATCACAATATAAAGGTTTGCAACATAACCAAATCATACAAACCATTCATTAATTCCCACAAAAAAACAAAAAAAAACCATTCATTAATATAGCTTTGTCCTTGTTCAAAAATATAGCTTTGTCTTTTTAACAAAAAAAATCAAATGAAAAGCGCTGTGTATAGTTTCTAGGAGTCACCTAGTAAGCAGTGGTTATATAAAGGAGTCATTAGTGGCTCTAGTACTTATATTTACTCTTACAACTCTTTTAGTTGTACACACTCTCAGCTCTATAAATAAAGTCGACTGTAATTAAGTAATGAATAGTTGCTTCTGCAATCTGCATATATATACGGATAACACTAAGCAACCATATAAAAGGAGTCATTAGAGGTTGATTCTTTGCGAGAAATACATCTCAGCATATATTTAGTAATGACAGAGAATGAAAAAAATAATGAAATTCAAATCTGTTTCTCTGAATGTATATTTTTTGAAAAGGACTATGTATATGTCATCTATGAGATATACCAAATTTCAAAGAAAAAAGCAACACATATGAGGTTGAGACTATCTCAGCTTATAGATTATAAAACCCTAATGATAGCAACGTATCGTTGGTGCTATAAGTCTAAGTTACGCGGGTGTAGACTTTTACATCAAGATGGAGGTATTAAGCTATTGTGGACCATACATCACATGTTCTCAACCTTCCCCTCCCAACTCTTTTTAGCACAATCAATAACTACACAAAATGTATACGTACCCTATGCCCTGTGTCTCGGTTTCTTTCAGGTATAAACGTAATCTTTCATTCTTAGGGCAACCTTTAATGATCAAAGATATATCTACTGGACATTTCATTGTCATCCTTTTCTTTGTAATATATACACAGTTTTTTGTCTGTCCTTTTTTATTCCTTCAAATGTTGACATACAAGTTTATTATTATTTCATTTTTTTTAAAGAAAATACGAAGAGTAGTGTATCTAATATGAACTCAACCCTAACACAAGTAGCTAAAGAATCCACCGAACAATCCTGATGAAGAAAAGGCATGATAATAAGTATGTTTTTTTTTAGAGTTTATCTAATAAGTATGTTGTAGTCATATATTTTTTAACCATAATATATTATTTTTCTCATTAGATCTTAAGTACACGTTTTGATGGTATAGAAAATCTATGCATTTGGAAGAAGAAAAAAAAGGTTTTCTTTTTAGGTTTTTAAAAATAAGTTTTTAAATGTTTAAAAATGTCAATTCAATTGAACCATACCTTGTAACCAAAAAAAAATAAAAAAATGAACCATACCGAAATCAACGCATTCTTCATTACTTTGATTCGAATTTTGTGAAAAAAGATTACAAACATCTAAACAAAATCAAAACGACTATTTTTTATTGGGTTAGATTATTTTTCTACGAAACATCAAACCAAACCGAAAGCTTACATCCCAGTGGTATATAACTAAATTAAAATGAGTACAAAATGACACTCCAACTCAATAATGTCAACATAATAGAAAATATCAAATTTTTTTCAAAAAAAAATATAGGCAAAAGAAACATCAACCCAAGAACACCACACCAAAAGCAAAATATTATCTACTAGAGGATCATATTTCATTTGTCCGCTCGTAGAAAGTGCAAGACCAGTATTACTTATCTAAGAATTACAGTTGAGAAGTAAACTTAAAATGATCTACCAATTATTCAACATATACTCAATTTTATAAATAGCTTTATTTTGTGATTTTCAAATAAACCAAACAATTTATCAATTACAAGGGTACAATGACAGCATAAACTAATTTTTCAATTATGTTTTTACAAGAGAACAAGAATAAATATTATTAGTATCCTTAATTTGACAATGACGTTTTTACCAACATAAACTAACTTTTAATCTTTTTTTTTGAAGGAATCAAAATTAACTTTCACCTCATGTAACCAAACATGCCCTAAGCCGCTAGCTAATCTTTTAGTATTTTAAAGTCACGAGAAGAACTGTCCCTTATTGTTGATTAACTCAATAAATATTGTGTGTGCGTGTGTGTGATGAAGAAGGGAGGTAAGTGAGAGAGAGTGTAGCAGAAGAACTGATAGAGAACTTTCAAAGCTCTTTATCTTCTACCATCACTCAACTATAGCCTCTACAATATCTTTTTCTTTCTGTAGTCTCTTTCTGCTGGTATCATATTACAATCACCATGTAGGTCTTCCGTCCCCCACTTACTACTACTACACCCTTCATAGTTTGATCATCTCCTCCTCCTCTTCAACTTCTACTCTTTTTCCTCTTTTTTTTTTTTTATCTCTCTTTCTCACTCTTATGACTTTTCTAATTGTTTCCTTTTAATTATTACAGGAGACCAGATGGAAATCCTTTAGACCTTAACAATCTGCCTGATGACAACTCTAGTAGAGATCACCATGCTAAACAACTTCTTCCTGACACCTCCTCCCCACCACCTGGTAATTCATTAATTTATTTAATTAATTAAACCTTCTTTCATTAATTTTTTTTTAAACCTTTTTCATTAGTGATCACATAACCAGAACAACATAAAATTTATTATTTTTTTATTTATTATTTTCACAATGGCGCGCCATGGAAATAAAATGAAAGACTAGGTCATGGTTTTTTTCACCGTCATACATTACTCTTTTTCTTCTTTATCTTCTCTTAGACCTAGCGTTGTGTACTTGTTTGTAAGCATATTCATACTAGGAGAAAAAAATGAAATGAACGGGGTAGTTGGTAAAGTGATAAGAAATGAATAAATGCAATGCAATGATAGTTTTGGGTTATTGGGAATGAAGTTGGTTTACTTTATTTAATTAAGGTAAAGGAAGGGTCTCATCAAAGTTGCTTAAATTGGATATTTGGTTACAACAGTTACAGGTTATAAGGAAAAGGAAAACGGCGAAGATGATGATAGAAAAGACGAGAAGGTCTATGAATGTAGATTTTGTTCCCTCAAATTCTGCAAGTCTCAGGCTCTTGGGGGACACATGAACCGTCATCGCCAAGGCTAGCTACTTTCTTCTTCTAAAAAGAAAATATTCAATTCAATAAAACCCTTGATATAATAATATTTTTTATTTTTCGCTTTGGTTTGATTTGTGATTGTTTTGTGGTTGGTTTGGGTGCAGAGAAAGAAACAGAGAAGTTGAACAATGCTCGTCAGCTCCTCTTACGTAATGATCACAACCTTGTTGCTCAAGCTGCCCTTCACCTAGGGTATGCACTTCTACTTCTTTTCCTATTTTTACCTTCTTCAACTTCTATATAATGCCTAGACTTTGTACGCATACTACTATTTTATGCTGATAACCAACAAGAGTTTCAATTTTATTTTTTTAAAATCATTCCATCAATTTTAAAATATACTTACAAAAGTCGAATGAAGTCACAAAATAGTTAATTTTCATTTTGAGGATATTTTTAACAATTGTGTAAATAATAAATAAAAAAATTGTTAAGGTATGCACTTCTAAATCATAAACATAACCACCGGTAATTTACTAAAATTTGCCAATAAAAAATAACTCTAATTATTTATTTGGTCTTTAGTACGTTCTCCGTTTTAAAATAAATGTCACTTAAAAATTTGACACAAGTTAAAAAATGCAATAAATAGTAGAAAAAAAATAACCATTTTATCAAATTATCATTATTGATGTGTTTTCTCCTATTATGAATTCAAAGTGGGATATATTAATTTGGAATTATATTACATAGAATTTATTAGAAAGCACAAATGATTTTTTTAATATTTAAAAACTGAATTAATATTATTTTAAAACAATCTTGTTTTATTAATGTGACGCTAATTGTGTCGGAAGAAGTTGAGGACATGTGCTTCCAAATGTTTTTTAACTTAGTTAAACCGGCTAAACTACTCATCTTTATATTTCATCCCATCAAATTAACGAACTTGGGTGTGTTGCCGTCAACGCAGCACCCCCGCAATCTTGTGTAAGTGACCGTTCGATTGAGGTTGGATGATCCTAATTTAAACTTGGTAATATAATTATAATTATAAAATTAAAATTAAATCTGATTTTGCTAGGATATCACACGGCCACTAATGTTGTGAATGCATAACGGGGTGGAATCCTTTATAAACTTGTTTTCCTCACATGTTTTTTGAAAGACTTGTTGTTTTTCAATTAGAATAATACAGTTAGAGCAATAGCATGCATATATACAAAATATACAGTGTTTGATTTGAAACAATTTGTGAAATTGATATTCAGATGTTATCCACCAATAGCAACAGCAGGGTATCATCCAGCAGGTAACATAGGAGATCATCATCACCCAACAATGCCATTGAGATTCCCAACATCCTTCTCTGCTGCAGGTTCATCATCCTCAACTCCACAACAAGCATCTCAACTTCAACAATATCTATACTCTTCACCATCACGGCCCATGTCTTTCCCTCCACATTTGGTTCCTCACGATTACCGTGTGAGTCATGTGATGAGTAACAATGGGCAGCAATATGTGGCAGGTGGAGGTGAGTCAAGTTACACGTGCATAGGTGCACCGGTTGGACAAGGTTTTCCAGATCATCATCCTTCAACGATCAATCGATTTCAAGATGGTATGTAATGGAGTGATATTTTGTTATCATAGAGACACGCTATCTGTAATGTATATCCAGAGAGAGAGAGAGATGATTCATAATTAATTAAGGTGCTGACAGATAGCTAGGGTTATGACTCATCATGAGTAAGAAAGAAGAGATAGCAACAACAGTAACTAGGTGCTGCAGCTTTTGAGCTCATTCACAACCTCAGCTACTTTGGATTCTAGCTGTGGGAATGTCTTTTGTATGTTGGTTCGGTACAACAACAAACAAGCTGTTGGATATGAACTGAAAGTTTGTGTCACTTCCTTTTGCATTATTTCTATTTTTCTAATATTTCTTGCTTCATTTTCTAACTTTTGTGGTTTCATACTTCTTTTCTAACTAAAAATCCAAAAATCCACCTCTCACTCTCTCTAGTCAAACCAAAATTAGAATATTCTAGTTTCTTGATATGCTCATGATGTCAGTGTCACACTATGCTTGCACAATTAAGGTAATATCACAACAAAAGTCGAATACTCCAGCTGAGTGTTTCCGGTATACATTACATACATAGAATATTCAAACAATCAATCATGCCTCTACTATCAATCAAATTTCCTCCAAATTTCCATTATGTTGTCAACAGTTATAACTAGTAATTTATTTATTTATTTATTTATTTTTAAAAGCAAAATGAATTATATTAGAAATAATGAGCTAACAAGAGAAGATGGTTCGAAAACCAAACGTAGTACAAACACATACCCCCTTTCTTTCTAGTTAAGATCACTTCCCAAAGGTAACTATGATATCATCCATCGAATCACAAGCCAGATATATAGTAAGACATAATGAATAAGATACAACTAGCCTTGTACATCCTTTAATGCTAGTAGTTTGTTTATTAAAAAAAATCATAGAACCTGAAAAACATAAAACCAACAAGGAAAACCACGTAATCAACCAAACTATGCACAACCGATCCGTCCTGGTCAACACCACAAACCTCTATGGGGTCAAATACATAACAAGTTCCGTGAATTTTTTGTCCCGAAGTCTTGCCTGAAAACCACTTCCACTTATTTTCTACATAAGTTTCTCAACATTTACTATCTTTCTGAAGAAAAGAGATCCTTTTAGGGACTTTCAAATAGACCACAGAATCAAATTTAACTAAATTACTAGTAATTCCGAAGAAATAAAACTCTTGATATCAACTCTAGATCAACCCTTGGTTCCGTCCGTTTCAAATTATGATTCATGTTCCAATATTTATCAGTTGAACATATTTTATTTGATTTTAGCTTTCACACGTGTGGGTTTTCCTATTTGATTTTAGCTTTCAAAATTGAATTGGCCAATGTCTAAGTTCAATCACAGGTTTAACACATGAACCAAAGTTAAGGACTTTCAATTATTTGTTTTACTCTTTTAATACTTAAGAATTAATCAATCTACATCCCCTAAAAGAATAATACTCATGCTACATATAGTTTACAAAATTAAAAATAAACTACTACACATATAGGTGGTGGGAGCTAAGCTGGGCTACACGAAATTCCGGGGCTTCCGACAAAGAGTGAGATACTACACACTAGACCCATCTTAGAAACAAGTAACAACAACACAGGGCCGAGACCAAAGTGAAAAAAAATTCAATTGTTTGGGGATGAATATAAAAAAATTCTTTTCCCACCATCCGCCCTTCTCGTGCCCACCCTCCGTTTTGTCTATTTTATCCCCACTTAAATTATTTTTGAAGCGTTTTTAATGTTTTTTGGATTATAAAATTCAAAATCTATTTAGGCTTATATTTACACATCGTATGTTATATATAACGTATTACTTCTATGTCTCGATGCACCGACCCAAAATCACATAACTCACTTAAATGATGTGAGTTTTGACTAGCTACCAATACATGCTAAAAAATAATATAATTACCTAACTTGTATAAACCATACACTTAGGTATCTCTACCTATTACCTTAGCATCTTGCGAAATTACCATACCCCATGCTCAAAACTAGTGGCATGGCCCAACTCATCGAACATGCTTTTCGATGACAAAATTTGCCCAAGTGCAAAAGCATACCCCGTTTATACTTTCACATTCTTCCAACTTTATAGTCTCAGAGTATTTATTTCTTGTACAAATGTGACAAGAACATCAAGAGCCCATGACCTAACTCCTTATAACTCTCAACTTGTCATCACTAGTTCCTCTGCATTATCAACATCCTCCTTTGAGGAAACCAACTGCTCCATTATGGATTTTTACTCTATCATCTTGAATGGATAAAGTTGTTGTTTCAAAGATAAAGTTGAGTATTCTTACATTTGTCTATCCATGATAATCTTGAGTATTCTTACCTCCACCTCTCTAGACTGATCTTGAGTTTTCTTCACAGCCTATCCTGGCCCATGAGTGTTTAACATCTCTCCGTACCCACTATGCCTTTGAGTAAACACATCATCGTCATAATCTTTAACTTCATGGCTTCCTCTCTCAACATTTTATCTCTGAGGCACCAGATAATGATATCTCTTGTCTTATCCATCATCTCGGTCTTCTCTGCCACCCTTCAATGCTTTAAAACATGCATGTTAATTCAAGCTTGCTTCCACCTCGAAGATGTCAAATTTAGTATCCATGGTGCTTACTTGAAAAATTTCATAGTTTTCCCCACGATGGGAACCTATTATTGTGAATTTGTAAATCAAATCACATCAATAAACTTAAACATGTGGAGCAAGAGACATTAGAAACCAAATCTAAACAATCTCAAGCAACAACAATAGATTTTATATCTAAGCAAAGTATATCCACAAACAAAGCAAGGACAACAAGATAAAGGGAGTAGAGGAACAAACACACTAAGAATTGGCTATCTAGCTATTGCGAAGAGATACAAAAGAGGTTACAAGAAATTAACTTCAAATAGTTCTCTAAAAACAACATAATTTATACTCATTTCTGAATTTCTTCTTATAAACAAGAGACTCAAATATTTTCACTCTCCAATGTCTTTCATGTGTGTTTTCAATTTGTAGAGTCTATCCCTTGGTAGGTTCATATCCAACCAAATCTCATCTTGAAATATACATTAGAGAGAGGTGTAAAATAGTTTAACATTAATTAATATTATTTTTTTTATCTTAAATACATGTTTGGTCTTTTAATTTAGTTTTAAAGTTCATATTGGTACCCTAATAAAAAAAAAATCTCACATTTATCCTTTAATTTGATTAAGTTGTGTCAAATTATACATTTTTATCAATTTAGTTAACAAAAGTCATTTATGACACATGATGCTGGTGTGAAGACTCAAACACAATATGACTCAACATTATTTTCTTTTTACGGAAAGAGAAATGCTATTGACAAACTCTCTCTCAAACTCCTTTTAACACACTCCCATATATGAAGCCACATCACCCCCTTTTAATAGTGGTCTACCGAATCACCGGTTATTCAAGTTGAAAAGGAATAATTTTATTTTTATTTTTATTTTATATTGTGGCATTTAACTGCTAACACGTTTGTCCACAATTCCCGTAAAAATAGACTCTTTCATGAAATATACCTTGGCACCATTTATCTATATTGTAAAATCTTCTCACCGCTGCACTCATTGCAACATATTCTTTCCACCGTCGTCAAACCATAGTTGGTGTTGCCATCATTTGTTTCAAAGCCACGTCCACCAA
>Ga0315914_1006688_pt1 | contig 16235 bp, 12 predicted proteins | sample MpolenodulesMG_FD_203920 | JGI IMG/M metagenome (GOLD analysis project Ga0315914, IMG submission 203920) | Medicago polymorpha root nodule microbial communities from Los Angeles, California, United States - elongated nodules | ecosystem: Host-associated > Plants > Roots > Nodule | place: USA... | reverse complement strand
AACCTATTTATACAATTTTTTTATAGAGAATTATACAAATGTTGGAACTTGTTATATCAAACCAAGAAAATGAAGTACACTGGATCTTCTTTACTAAGGTATCTCATTGTTTTGCATTGTTTTTGCTTTATGTGTTTTCTTAAACAACTAATCACCATTGACACTAGTGAAGGAATAAGATTAGCTAGCCACCTTACAAGAAATGACGTTATTATTTCGACCGCCTAGATTACTTAAAAAATAGTAATTTTTAAGATAGTTTATTTTATGGCAAGTCTGATAGTTCTCAAAATATGTGAATAGGTGATCAGAAAACGTGATTAGAAATTTTTAAGATGCTGTTTGAAAAGTTGTCTTAAAAAATAAAAAAAAATAAAAAAACCAAAAAAATGAAAACATGTTATATTAAAAAGTAGGATTCGGAAGTGGTTGATATATACATATTTAGAAATACAAACGACTGTGATTGGTTTGTTATTTAGATGACTGTGATTGATTTGTTATTTAGAAACGATTGTGTTCCTATAGACTATTGGGTTCAAGGTGCCCGCTATAATGACACGCACCAACATCGACTACAAATGAATTCACAAAGCCTAACGAAATGTATACCAAACCTATCGATCAATGTAGTGGCATAAATCAATAAATAAATACAACAAAACATATCAACATTCTTTAAAAAAAAAACAGAACATATCAACATAAATAAATACCTATTGCTAAACTACTGAACTAGTGAAATAATAATAATAACAACAACAACAACAACAAAATAGGAATGAATATCACAAACTTAATTATGAATGTCCTCGTGAGCGTAGCTCCGTTGGTAAGGACAATGCATTAATATATGCAAGGTCTGGGGTTCAAACCCCAGTCACTACAAAAAAAAACTCAATTATGAAAAAAGAAACTCAATTATGAATAAAAAACTCGAAAAAAACAATCCACAAACTCACTTGTAGGTGTTAGTTCAAACTTCGGTTTCTGCTTAAAATATGTGATTAGCAAAATCTCCTTTATTTATAGTTCCTAAAAGATAATATAAAAAAATTAACTGAATCCTTTTTTTTCTTCAATGAAAAACTAACTGAATAATACGATCCTAAAAGATTAGATAGTAACTAATTGAAGCTTCTTTTCCCAAAAAAATAAAGTGAAAATTTAATAGATAATCCTGAAAGTATTATATGTAGTTTGTTGAAATATTTTGGCTACATAAAATATTAGGAATTCAATATAAAATTAAATAAAATATTTAATGGATAAAATCAAAAGTTTGTTGAGATATTTATGTCAAATAAAATATTAGTTTTGAAATAAAATATAGAAAAAAAATAATAATATTGAGAGTAAACGTGGAAGTGACACGTGACATTAAAAAACCTTACTTTATACATATACTATTGATTGATATTGGTTTATTGATTGATTGATACTAGCGAAAAGACGGGCACTCATGTGATCGTCTTTCCGCTATTTTTATTGCACTAATGTTTTAAAATTATGAAAGCTGTTTTTTAATGAAATTTTAATTTTCTTTAAAAGTAAAAATATAAATGTTTTTTTCTTCAAATTATAATCAAACTAATCATAATTATATATTTAACTAAAACCAACAATATAATAAAAAATATAATCTAAATTCTTTTCTTTTAATGACACCAACAACAATTTTTATTATAGTAAAAGTTATTGTTTAAGGGTATAATCGGAATAATGAAAAAGTAAGTATAAATACACTCGTCTAGTTTGTTATAATTTTTAAATGATAAAGGAACAAAGAGAACATTTGTATTGTTACACTTTTATTTTAATATTTTAATTTATTCTTATCTATTTGTTACAAGTATTTATTATATACTATAAGCTATAGAACGAGGAGTTTATTTAAACAACTTTTAATTGACAATTTACGGTGACAACCATAATTTACAAAGAAAAAACAAGTATTGCACGAAAAAAATGTTGTAGCAAAAGTTGTCACAAAATAGATGTTTAAATATCATTTCTCTTGCAATCCTCTCAAATAGAACTTTCTTTTAAAAAATTAAAAGGAGATCGGCGTGAATACGGGACCCGCCCGATACCGATTTGGAATCGACCCATTCGTTCATCTATTCATTCAGCATCGAACTCGAACCCCAAATTCTCTTCTCTTTCGAAACCCTAATTTCCCAAATTCATTCAACCATGGAACAAGAAAAGAGCCATAGAATGTTCAATCTATTCGTGAAGCACTTGAACGGTAAAACCTTAACCCTATTATTCCCTTCTCCGATCCTTTCCGCTACTTCAATCAAAGATCGTCTTTTCCATCTCACCGGAATCCCAATCCAACACCAACGCCTCGTCACCGGTTGCCGCCACCTCAACGACGATAACTCGGCGATATGTTGTTCGCCGGAAGGTGGAAACATGTTCCCCTCCGTTCGTCTTCTTCTCCGTCTGAAAGGCGGGAAAGGAGGATTCGGATCGTTGCTTCGTGGTGCGGCGACGAAAGCGGGGCAGAAGAAGACGAATAATTTCGATGCTTGTAGGGATATGAGTGGGAGAAGATTAAGGCATGTTAATGCGGAGAAGAGGTTGGAGGAGTGGAGAGAAGGGGAAGGGGATAGGAAGCTTGAGAAAGTGGCGGAGGAGTTTTTGAAGAAACAGATGAAGAAGAATAATAAGGGGAAGGGGAAGAATGGTGATGTTGAGGCTCAGAAGTATGTTGCTAAGTATAGGGAACAGTCTGAACGTTGTGTTGCAGAGGTTGCCGAGTCTGTTCTGGATTCGATACGATATTCTAAGCGTAAATCTTCGCCTATATCGGAAGGTTCGCTTGCTCGTGATCAGAAGAAGTTGAAGATATGGTAAGCCATTTTGGTTTGTTGTAGTTTTGGTTTTGTATTTTTCAATTGTTGTATGGTTTAAATTATTATGAAGGCAATGGTTAACTAAATAGTTTAGTGCGTGTTTGATTATGCTGTCACACAAATTGACTTTTTAAATTTGGTTTTGATTGAAAGTTGGTCAGTTGATTGTAAAATGGTTTATGTTTGGATACACGAAAAAGTTATTTAGTTTATGTTTCGATAGTTTGGGTCATAATTGCTTTTATGTGTGTATATATATCAATAAATTTGATTATAGGGGAACAAACATAGAACCAAATATAGGTTTAGGGTCTGTTTGGGTGAACAACTTATTTGCAGCTTATAGCACAAGCACTTATCAGCACTTTTGTATAAGCCTTCATAAGCTATTTATATAGCAAAAGATAAAATTAAGTTGAATTATTGTTTTTGTATACGCTATAAGTTGTTTTCATAAGCTATCTTGAATAACTTATGAACATAAGCTCAAAAAAGCTTATGAAAAATGTCACAAGCTGTTTTCATAAGTTCTCCCAAACAATCTCACAAAACTTATGTCAGTAGATAAGCTCAAATAAGCCAACCCAAACAGGCCCTTAATATGAAGTTTGGATGTGTTTATTTGTTTGGGTCAATTGTTGGATTTTATGGATTTGGTATTTATATTTGTGATGTGTTGTGTTGGTGTTTGGTTTTTCTAGGATGGGGAAGAGGGCATTGAATGAAAGTGATGATGATTCTGATGAAGATGTTATTGATGATGAGGGAGAAACTGAGAAATCTGTTTTGTTAAATAGTCAGAATGAGTCTGGGTTAAATAAGGCTGAAGGCAGTTTTGATTCTGTGACTGGTTTCAAGCGGGATGGAGACTCTTCTGGGGTTGGTTCGTGTGAGAGTGGATCTGAAGAAGAAAAGGAAACTGTTGGAGAAGGCAAAGTGGAAATTGTTGAAAGATCCCAGAGTACTGAAAGTATTGAGGCAAAACTGAGTATTGCTGCTGAACCCATGGTAAATGATGAAATGATGGAGGCTAACGCTGTGCCTTGTTCAGAGACCTTGGATTCTTTAATTAGTGTTCAAGATGATGATTATCATGATAATAAGGTTGATGGCACTGGTGCTCAAGCCTCAAATGTTGTGAGCTCTGAAGTTGTGTCCAATGACATGGAAATTGATGGTTCTCTTGAGCATAAAACAGTGGTCATTGAAGAAAGCTTGCCAAGCACTAGTGTTCCAGCAAAGGAGGAGCCTCTTAATTTTGATGCTTTTAATTCAGCTGCAGAACTTGAGGTATATTTTTAAAACATAATGAGGGCTTATGTAGTGTTCTACACTTTGATATGTTTATGTTCTTCATTTAATTGATATATACGATAACTTTTAAGCAAAATGCAATACTTTAGCAACCTCTTTTTTAAGGAATCTATCGATATTTATATTTTTTCTAACTTAATGAATAGAATGTTATTTGACAAACTGTAGTTTTAGACATGCATGATAAGATACAAGAAGATAAGTCATCTCATTTATAGACTAGATCCACTAGTCAAGTACTATTTGTTAGTCTCTTAAGTTTGATGTATTTTCCATGGGTCGGATCTTCACAGGTTCTTGGCTTGGAGAATTTGAAGACTGAACTCCAGTCACGTGGGTTAAAATGTGGAGGTACTTTGCAGGAACGTGCTGCAAGGCTTTTTCTTTTAAAATCAACTCCCTTGGATAAACTTCCAAAGAAACTGCTAGCAAAGAAATGAAAAGTACTTTGATATGCATCTATCATCGCTGAAGCAGTTTGTTCTCTGTACAGTATTTTATAACCGATACTATGTTTTTGTTTAGCAGCTAATTGGGTATCGGCTTGCGAAACAACTATAATGCCTACATTTTATGTTTGTTTTGTTTTTCACTGTGAGCTGTATTTGATGCAATAATACTGTTAACAAACGGCCAAAAGAAGCTGGACAATGTATCCCGGCGTGTTGTTGTGTATTATGAACAATTTCAATTTTGTTTTTTTTAGATGGTAAAATAGTCTTAGATTCCAGATAGCTTCATCGGTGCAGTGGCACTTTTTTATAAATGGCCAATGTGAGTATTGTTTGTTTTCATGCAAGAGTGGGGATCAAACCCTTAACCTCCTTATTACTCCTTAACTCTCTCATTTCAACCACCAAATCATCTTTATATTCTTCACAATGCTCCGACACTTAAACAAATAATTTGTCCTTATAAATTCTTGTTTCTATAGAAGTGATAAAAAAATATTTTGCAACCTTGAAATTTTTGTGTTCCTGTGAAATTACTAAGAAATTCAACAAACATTCATTGGAACTCACTACCTTAAACCATCTTCCAGATACTAATACATATCCCAAACATATGTTAGTGTGATTTACAAGGTCCCAGATTAACGGGGCAGGTAAAAGAGTATAAGAAGTGGAGGCAGAGTAGTTACGTCAAATAGGGCATGTAATTCAACCTGAATCTTCCAAAAAAGAGTCTTAAGGAACATTCTTGTTTCTTTTTTTCCTTTCCAATGATCATCAAATTTATAATTGTGAGTGATATATACATACAGTTAACTAACAAAATTTTCTTTAATAAATTATTGTGATTTGAGGTTTTGTATTGTACTGATGCACAAGGCTTGTTCCACCCACCTAAAAGCCATGTTTTGAAAAAACATAAATATTTTCATAAAGTAATTATTCTTTTTCATAATATATCAAGTATTTATTTACTTTACATTACATTGATTAAACTCAATTGTTTTGTAAACAAAAAAACTCAATTGTTTAAGTCTGTATTTTTTTCATGAAAGCTTAAGTCTGTCGTTTGAAATGACACAAGTTGCATTACTGCTTAACTGTATAAAATAAAAATGATTTACCTACACATGAAAATATCATATGATAATATCAACGAAAGTTAGCAAAGATCAGTGTATCTCTTTAAGATTACATATATCCTACGGTAGCCATAAATCTTAATTGTCAGTTTCGAAAGGTATCGGAATAAAATAAAATGAAACCAAATTCCTCAAAAAATAAAATGAAACCAAAGTTTGATCACCCCATCTAGCATTTATCCTTTGTAAAGGCCAAATCAAATATAGCAGTCATGGTTGTCACCAGCGGCAAAGCTAGCAGCCAAATCAAATTCATAATTGGATAATTGAAAATAGACTAACAATTTCTTTTTCAATGTAAATAAATAAGCTATTTGTATTAACCTATCGTACATTTTGTTTGACTATTGATAATTTTTATTGCTAAAAATACTCTCTATAGTTGTTGTAGAGACCGAAATGTCAAAATAAGACAAATACGTTTATTAATCAAATATTAGTTTGTTAATCTTTTTATTTGTGCTAATATTTTGCTAATAAACTTGTTTGAGGTAGCTAAAAATATATTATTGGGGTAACTAGCTAGGATAATACACTTAATCATTCAATGGAAATACAAATTTTCGCCCCTGGTTGTAACAAGAGTATTTTTTTTCAAAGCATGAAATGGTCATAATATATATATCGGGTTGCCTTAAATTTAGGATTCTGTTATTTCCCTTTCCTAAGATTATGCAAATTGTTATGCCAAGGTTTGTTATATATGATGTAACAATGAACCAACTCTAACATGTTGAATAATAACAAAGGTTTCACTTTCTCCCCCAATTTTTCATCTCTTTTCCTTGTTGAAGCTGACACTCACCGAAGAGTGTCCTTCTCTTCACTCTTAGATAATTAGAGTGCATCATTCCATATGTCTTAAATTTCAATATATTATACTGACATGGCAAAATAATGATTCAATTAACTAGGATAACCCCAGTAAAAGAATGCAATAAAAGTGTACCAACTGCAAAGAAATCTGGATGATGTATAACCCCAGTTTGTTGAGCAGAACTGATAAAAGAAGTTTTGTAGGCTTGAAAGTTTTAAACAAGTTTGCCTGCAAAATGACTTGCAACAATTTTTTATTTTTAAAATACAAAATCAAATTACTTCAAACTAATTTTTAATTTTATAAAGTTAATTCTATACAAAATGGCATTATCATCGGAATGCAAACTCAGTGACTTAAGCCATCTAGATACTGATACATATCCTACACTTTTGATAGTGTGATTTACAAGCAATGGTTCTCTAAGTTGATTCATGATGATATATGAAGAAGATAATGAGAAGGGGAGGGAGAGTTGCGGCAAACTGGGCATGTAGCGTTCATGCGAAGCCATTCATCAATGCAGTGAGCATGGAAACAGTGTTTGCATTCAGGAATGCATCTAATTATGTCCTTAACGTTGTACTCTGAGAGGCATATTGAGCAACATCCGGTTCCATCATTGTGTCCCACTCCCGGCAGCCTTCGGCTCTCTCCTAACACAACCTTCCCAAAAGACTCAATTGTTGACTCGTCCAGACCCATCCTCATCCTTGTAATGGTAATGTCAATGGAAGGTTCAGCTGATATTGTCCTTCTTCTACGCTTGAACCATGATACGCATCCTATCCCAATTGCACACGTCATAGCTGCTCCCCCAATTGATAATATTATGATTCTAGAAATCATAAGACTATGTCGTGAATGACCTGAAGATGGAAAAGTTCTGACTTCTGAGTAATTATGAATAAATAGGTTGGTATCTGTCAAAGAATAAGAAGGCTTGACGTCGCTTTCTACTTTCAATTTGCATGTATCTCGTAGTATTCACCAAGTTTTTCATTTGTTTTTGGCCTTTAGTTATTTATTACTAAAACATGTATGTATGTCAAATTTTAAGCATGGTAAAATCCTTTTACTGTGGTCGCGGAACTCTCGCTGGCATATGTATCCACCGCGGACACATAAAAATGTTACTGTTAAGGTTACCGATACCATATCATTGACTTAAAATTTTCAATCAATTTCCGTATGTGTCAGCTCCATTCAAAATAATATATGAACGTTTTAGTTTGTCAAGTTTTTGACTAAGCAAGCAAGTTGATAAAACAATTTAGATTGAATGACGAAATAATATCGTGTCACGAACCATTAAACAAATGAGTTGACATGTGGAAAAATTTAATAGGTACCTGTTTGCTGATTAGAGAAACAACGAACTTGATTGTTGTTTCTGCTCTCAAATCCGCACATGCGATCTTGTAATTCGCAATATCTACAATCCGGTGAAGACCATGTTAGTTCAAGATCTTCACTGAAGTTGTTTAAAAAAAATTCCGGATATGAACTTGCAACTGGAACTGAAAAATTTCTAATGATGTAGCAAGACTGAGGCAATGAATTGGTGAAGCTCAGTGAAGGAATAGCTGATACAAAATGCGTAGAGTTGCTAAGACAGTCAACAGGTGTGAATTGTGATCCTAACATGTTCGGAGTTGAGCAGCTTAAGAGAGTGTAGTTAGTAAGAAGTTCGGTAACGAAAGGTGAACCTGAAAGGTTGAGACTTAGGCAACGATGAGGGTCATAGACTTGTATGTGGTGTTCGAGATAGTTGATTTTGCGAACATAGAACACTCCTGAATAAGGAAGTGTTAGAACGGTTTTGCTATCATTAGTACAAGATAATTTGAAACCAGGATAGCCACAATAAGGACGTGGATCACCATCAACTTCTAATTGAAAAGGGAAGCGAATAAGGATGTTATTTTCACTGCACCAAGAATTTTGACAATAGTCCTCTGAGGTATATATGACAGGAAATAATATGAACAAGTGAAATAGGAACTTCAAGATGTCCATTGCTATTTTAGATGAACAAGAACAAACCAGCTTATAAAACGAAGATTCCATATTTTGGAAACCATTTATCCAAGTTAATTAAGAATCAATAATGAAAGTCAAATGGAATTATATATTGGTAATTGGTAAAGTCTAATAGAAATATGAAAGTCAAACTGAGGTATGTCATTTTTTTGCCATGTCAGCATAATAGGCAATTGGATAAATTAAAAACAAAATGTTTACCAACAAATATTTTTCAGCTGTCTTTGGTTTTGTTCTGTCTGGTATATATATCATCCTGTTAAGTCTACATAAACCAACTATTATAGATAGAATATACTAATACATAAACTTCCATATGCAAGTTCATTTCAAAGATAACTCATTGAACCGTGGTGGCTTATTATAGACTCCATCCAAAAAAAGTCTTCAGAGACATTATTGTTTCACTTTCCCTCCCCAAAGATCATCAAATTTATAATTGTGCATGACATGTGCAGAGTTAACAAGATTTACTTTTAGTGATTTGAGGTATTGTATTGTACCGCTGCATACGGCTTGTTCTCCCATAATTGCCATGTTTTGAAGATGAAAAAAATAATCATGTCCTAAGATAATCTCCTTTCTATAAAATATCTTCATAATATGACAATATATTAAAATATATCCTGTAAAACATATTCACGTTGGACAGGGAATAAAACCATTTACGTTGACAAGTTGCAGTGTAAAAAAAATTAAAAGTATACAAGTTGCTTAATTGTATAACGCAAAGCCCCAAATATTAAAATAAAAAAAGATTTTGCTGCATATTAAAAAACCATACGATAAGATGAACGGAAGTTAGTTACGATCAGCTTATTTCTTTCAAGCTATAAGCCATATATCATACTGTAGTAGTCCTCTCTGCCTAAAAGTGCAAATTACATTTTATATGAAATGATAGATGATACCCAAAGCTTAATCACCCCATGTTTCCTTTCCTTTCCTTAGTAAAAGCCAAATCAAACATAGCAGTGATGGTTGTCAGAGGTATCTTTTCAAAGCATGAAATCGTCATAATATATCCTGCAGCCTAAATTGTGCTTCAATACATAATAAAATTCAATACATGGAGTTTGGAAGTGTAAATTTGTGACCAGTAACAAAGAATGCTTCCAGCTCATGGCTGGAAAATTTCCTCTTATAATAAAATCAAGTAATATACAAATCAATTACAACAACGACAACCAAGCCTTATCCCACTAAGTGGGGTGATATACAAATTGATTAATTTATCTTAAAAAAAAGTACAACCTCAATGGAGAGATATTTCCGGTAAGGTTTGGTTAGTGCAATTGTTCCCTCGTCTGAAACAATGCAAAACCATTAACTAACCTAGTTCATAAATTTCCTACAATTGGGGGCTTTGCAGTGGCAGGGAACCTTGAGTTCATCTTGCTCATCTGTATCGAACAAGTAATCATACCTGTAGATGGGAAAAAAGAAGCTATATGTGAGTGAGACAAAAAACTTCATTCCTGGACAAGAAAAAGTGCCTGCAGTATGTTGCACGAATGCACAGACAAAAAAATTATATATATCGCAACAAATCATACGTTAGTTCTTCACCAGCAGAAATATTGGTCTTGGCAATAAGAACAATCCTGCTCTCCTGATCTCCCAAGCACATAATCCTTGCAAAGCAGTTTGGCATGCACTGCAGCAGTCATATTGATTCATTATTTTTTTCAGAAACAAAAAATGTTCAGTGTATAACTAACAAGTGTGCTATTCATTGTTCTTTCGTTTTTCAGCATCATAGGAAACAAAGTACTATAAACCAAGACAAGATTAATTGGAAATAACTTACAGAATGGTTTATTAGCCGTGCAATGTTGCCCTTATCAGTTGCATCAATTACCACTTCCTCACTAATCTTGAACAGCTGCATAATTTATTCATTCAGTATTGAGATTAAAAGTACAATGAAACCTAATGTTAGCAGCAAACAATAACCCTTCAAAACAGATCTTTAAACCACATAACCAAGAGTCCAAAAGAAACCTGATAAGCATTTACATGACTCTACAGTCGGTGCCACCATTGTGTTTGTAATCTTAAAGTAATCGTAAATGATTTAATTTGATTTGGAAAACAAACATTAATTTTCAAACTTATTATAAAATTAGGATTTGGGTTGATTTAGAAATCAATTCTTCTTTTTTTACAGCAAATAGATTTCAATTAACAGAAAAAATGGAATTATTACAAAGAGTTTTATAAATTTGGTCACGGACATTTCCCACCCATGTTCTAGGTCCTAGAGTTAGCTAGACCAACAAGTTTATGAGCAGCAACATTCTTGCACCTTTCAACAAGCACTTTCCAACTGAGACAAGAGGTCCTCACAGTCTAGGACAATCAGATTAATAGCTGCAAATTTTGAGGTCCCATTGCAATTAACAACCTCTTCATCATCAGATTCGATAATTACTCTGTTCAGATTCTGTTTTCTTTTCCTTCAAAAAGAGGCGCCACCCGGTGCCCAGCGCTTCAGCTAGAGCAGTAGACAGCTCTGTTCTTTCAACCTTTGTGGCAACAAAGCTGACTTCACCTTCAAAATAATGAACCAGCATTTCTCAACCAGAACAAGGGGCTTCAAAACAGCCTGTGTCTACATTTATCTTTGTTGATCCATGGCTTGTAGGTTGGGTGAAGGCCTGGGGGGGGGGTTGGGCACAGAAGCATTCTCTCTGTAGTACCAGGGTGAATTCTGCAGTTGAGACAGCAACCTCTATGGGGTAAAAACCAGTATGGTTCCTGGGTTTCCATATTTTCCAAAGTCATGTGCAGAACATTTGCTGTGCTAACTGATCTGAACAGGTTAGCTACTGAAGCAGCCAAGAGTTGAGGTTAATATGATAGGAACATGGATACCCAATTGAGAAGAAAACCACACCATCTTAGTCTTGGTTTTCTCATCAGTACAGTATTACACACAGGAAGCTTCAGGAAGACTACAATCTTTTCCCCGCAGATCAAAGGATAAGCAGATCAATTGATGACAGAATATTTCTTATCCTTCTCCCAATGACAAATGATTTTTGTCACAGGAAGTCTCAATTATCAGCACAGCGCAATTGGTCCAACCCTACTAAGGAGGTTCCAATCATAATTCCCAATTTCCCTACCTAGAAAATCTAGTTTTCACTATCTTGAGGGGAGAAAAGAATATAAGAAATCAATTCTTATATTTAGAACACATTAAAAATGGAATCAATTTGATTACACTTTTACCCTTGAAAAATTGAAGACCCGTTTGGAGTTGAAACAAAAAATAGTCTATCTGCAATCCTATCAAGTCTCATGATATTTGACAGGATATCTAAATATAAACCATTAAATTTTTGAAAATCACTCAAATTGTTATTCTTCTGCGCACATGGTTTGATTTAACATATAATGAACTTCCATTTACTACTATCCAAACAAAATACGAAGTAGCACATGGGCCCGGCAAGTGGCTAAGAGCAAAAAAAAAAGAAGATATCTCAGACAATTTTAACGAGACTCACATAACAATCTTTGCCTTCTAACCGGTACTTTGCTTCCCTCAGATCAGCAACACTACGCCTTAACTGTTCACCACGATACTCAACAACCTGCAGACAGGCACATGAAGCATGTACATTTAGTATATCAGGGGAAACTGCAGCAGTATTTATTTTACACTTCAGTGACCATCTTAAGTTAATACGAAATGATACCATGTCCCCTTCTTGCAAATCTCTACGAGCAAAGAGACCCCACCCTTGAATAGCTGATTTTCCAAGGCAGACTCTACAATTTTCCGTTTTCTAAAACCCAAAAACATCAAATGTTAAACGAAACAAAATATAAATAAAGAGGAGATATGGTTTTATTTAAAAGATAAATAAATAAATAATATAAGATATGGAAATGAAGTTTAACTTTAGCAAATTGAGAAATTAACTGACCTGTAAATGGTGAAGACGTTCCTTAAATGAAGAAAACACCCCAGCATCCTATCACAAAGCAAAATTAGAATTAAGAGTTTTCGGCCAAAAGACAAAAGTTGAAGTGGTACCGTCATAGCTCAGAACACCAAAACAAGAAGATTACCGTATTGTTGTTCAATTGAGTTATTGCACTTAAAGAATGAAGGTTTGGTCCCCCAAGCAAGTGAATTATTGGTGCACCATCCTTCTGGCAATATAGAAGAAAAAGTATTGAATGAGACCAAATTAAAGAAATTAGATAACAATCTATTACATAGTTTTCGACACAGCTGAAAAACCGCAAGTGACTGTATGATTTCAAAGCAGAAGCCTAGAGAAGTTGATAACTTGATATAAAGTTGTTCTTTTTTTGCAATGAAAATAAGTACCTTATTGAGAGGCCTTTTGTAAACGCGACACTTGGCGGCAGATAGTGGCTCAACCTCATAATGTTCAGAGGTTGAAGGTTCAAGGAGTTCTAAGTTATTTGATGAAATAAGCTTTGATCCTCTAAAGCGTCCCTTGTGGTTTTGAAGTGAAGTTCTTGGAGAGAATACCCCTAGAGAGGTATGTACAACCACTACTGAATCTGGATTTGGGACCCTAAAATGAAATTAAAATGTAAAAATGGTTTTTCAAAAGAACACATGGAAAATAAGATTAGCATAATTTGAAGACCTGAGCTCAAACCTGTGAACTGCACAATATATTAGCGTCTGTGTTATTTGAGTTCCCTTCTTCACTGTAGAACGCAACTGTACATTTAAACAATATCAGCATATTTTCCCAGCAGCGGAAGTAATTGCCATGTAACTAAATGCTTACTTTCATAAAAATCAATATATTGATTATGGACATAAATGACTTTGCTGCCCTCCAAAAAAAAGAGCAAATTCAGAAGAAAAAGTAGCAGCTTCAGATCAAGGACTGGTTTAAATTTAAGTAAAAGGATCATCATACTTACTGCCATGCTATATCCCATCCTTGATGCACACATCACATGAAAATATGTAGCACACTTGCAACAACTTGTACAGGAACCATGGCTTTGTTTACAGATCACACAAGTCTGGCACCAATGCGGACAAGAAACAGAAAAAATGAATGTGAGTAAGAGTGTAACACAACTAGAAAAGGACCCCAATAACTTGAGTAGAAAGTGTTTTGTATAAATCATATTGGGTAATGAAATAACGTTGGGGAATGGAATGACAAAAATAAAAAAAATTATATTGTATAATTGCCATTTTTTATACCCCCCAACAGAATTTATTTAGTTATCAAAACAAGCATGCAAATTAGTTCCTAGCTACTGCTACAAGAATATTGCAGGCTAGTAGCTAAAATCACCTTACAACAACTGTCAAGAAAACCTTAGCCCCTATGGTTTACCTTCAAAAAGGAACTAGGAGGAATCTTAAGGATTCCAGAGGCAGGTTCCATTGCCTCATGGTTTCGGAAAACAACTTCAGGCCGGAACCAAGCACATGTTACATGAACCCACAGCAACTCAACATCAGTTGGCTTCAGTGCACCACCTGCAAAGAGTTTCCCCCGTATTATAAAAACAAATTAGCAATGGATAAACAAATACAACCGCGGCATAAAAATTAAAAGGGGAAAAAGGCCATTTAAATGGTAAGGTGACAATGCTAGGACTTCAAACATAAGCAAGAGGCAACTTATGAAGACATCATAAATTATTTATAAGTTCATCCAAACACTACTATAAGTTCTTGTGTTATAAAATAATCACAAAGAAACTTTCAAAAAGCTCTTCAACATATCCCAAAAACATATTTGCACGAGGCATACAAGTGAATTCTCTATAACTATGAAAGTGAGCTAAATTGATTACATGCATAGATTGGTTAGTATGTGATAGAGTCAAGCCAATCATGATATGAATGGAAAATTGCATATTTCTCACTGAAGAATTATTGCGGGGGATCCATAAGTTACTACTTTCCTGAAGAGTTTGATATAATGTAATAATACAGCAAAAAAAGTCAGACCAAAGAAAGTATTAAATGTAGATGACATGCCTTTTACTGGACACAGGCAACATTCTCTTTCTACATCAGGAGTTTCACACACTCTGCAAACCCAGGAAGTAAAATCTTGAACATTCTTTGCACCATAGCACTCTTGGTGAACAGCAACTTGGCATCTGCAAATGAACTGCAACTTAGCACTCTTGATGCGCGGAGTAATTCACATTTGATCCTTTAAAGTTTTGTAAATCAGAAAGAGAATTTTAAAATATCTATGATAACTTTACAACTTGAGGATGAAAATCATGAATGATAATTATAGCACCTGTTACATATAATAATCTTGTTATCTTCCCAATCTTCTACCCATCTGCAAATCGCACATCTCTCTGTTGTCCATTTTGCATAAACTGGTTCATATTTTTCTGAGGCAATAAAGTAAAAGTAAACTAAGTTTCTCCAATACAAAAATCTATTTAAAAGAAAACATTAGACTGAAATGTACCATAAGACCTTATCACATTCAAGAAATGAAAGTTTCAGTATGTAAAAGTTCATATGAAATACATGCTTACCTTGCAAAAAGGAAAACACCTGTTTCTGACTTAACTTCATGGAAATTCCAGCTTGGGGATTGTGTTCCGTGATCTGAAGAAATTCATTTTATTATTTCAAAAATGAGAAAGAAGCGCAGAAGTATTATGGAAATATGAAGACACAGTACACACAACACTACAGGACTATATCTTTTATACTTCAAATTTGGAGAAGTTTGGGGAAAAAAGTGATGCAGACAGCATAAAAGTACTTCAAGTGAGAATAATAAGAAAGATTTGCCACATATTAATCTAGCAAGATATGACACATACCCATTTTATTAGTGGTTGCATTGTGCCTTCTACTTTCACACTATGTTTCCATTTTTTGGCTGTACAACCTGTATGTCGTTCCCATTCAGCCAATGCCTGCTTTTTTGACCCACACGTGCTACACTTGCACAAAACTCTGCAAGAAAAATTAATAAAAAAAGGTTATAAGAAATTCTTCTTGAATGGCATAATAGTTAATTGTGTGGTTTCTTTAATTGATTTGGAAAAAGATTTAGTTGATGGGTTGCGAATGGTGTAAGAAAGAGATAGAAAAAGGTAAGAGAAGAGAAAGAGGTGACCTAAAAATAACAGGGGAGACCAAAGAAAGAGAGATAAAAAAAGGTAAAAATATAAGAAAAAGGGGTGGGCAAAATTATATAGATTCTCATATCAGAAGTTGTTTCACTTGTGAACCAAGCCACATTTGTTAAGAATTTTGTCTGCAGCATGGAGAGGAAATCAAAATATTTTAATTAAGCTATCAAACCCTATAATATAAAAGAAGTGTTGAAGGCTTACAAATGAAGCTTTGGAAAGTATATTCCTTTCAAGTCATTGCACACCACCGCTAGATTTTCAGGTAACACAGGTTTTTGGTCGTTTTCTACTGATCTGTCCGAAAAAAGAACATGAGATCATAAGATTCACAGAATAAAATCAAATGCTGAATGCCCCTACAAGTATGGGAAACAGAAGTGATAATAATTACTACATACTTGATTTTTGATTTGTATGTTTGTGATGTGGATAACTTACAATCCGACTTTCCGTTGCAATCTGG
>Ga0315914_1006687_pt1 | contig 16237 bp, 10 predicted proteins | sample MpolenodulesMG_FD_203920 | JGI IMG/M metagenome (GOLD analysis project Ga0315914, IMG submission 203920) | Medicago polymorpha root nodule microbial communities from Los Angeles, California, United States - elongated nodules | ecosystem: Host-associated > Plants > Roots > Nodule | place: USA... | reverse complement strand
TGACGGTGTGTTGTCAGTATGGTTTTAACTAGAGCAGCACCAAATCCCCTTCTTGAAAGGTGCAATCACGCCTGTGTTTGTTGGCATGTAAAGCCATCTTTTGTTTACTGATCTGAAGGTTGTGTTCGAGATTTGATAAAATAGCTTGTCTGTTTTGCAGGATTTGGTCAATGATGAGTAGGTTGGAGCGTCTTGTCACATAATCCGTCATTCTTGGAGGTGGTCGACCGTAGAGTGCTTCGAAGGGGGTCATGCGGATGGCGGAGTGGAATGTTGAATTGTGGCAAAATTCCACGAGATGGAGGTATTTGAACCATTGTTTTGGATGATCACTAGTGAAACAACGCATATATGTTTCCAATCTGCGGCTGACAACCTCAGTTTGGCCGTCGGTTTGGGGGTGGTAGGTTATGCTGAACCGTAATGAAGTGCCTTGGACTCTAAAAAGTTCCTTCCAAAAAGAGCTGATGAATAAAGGGTCTCTATCCGAGACGATAGATCTAGTTATGCCATGTAATCTGTAGATTTCAACTAAAAACCTTGAAGCTAGGTCCGGAGCTGAAAAAATTGTTGGGAATGGAAACCGGTAGAGATGTGAGATTGGGAATAACACTGCTGGTAGATTCATGGGAAGGGCTAGGGGAGTGGTGTACCGCTGTAGACGTTAAATGTGCGGTGGTATGTGTGGTGAGTGCAACGAACTTCTTGTGGAGCATGGCAGTGAGGGTAGCAAAATGGGAGTCCATGATGAGGTCTTGGCTGTCTAGCCGGGTATTGAAGGTTTGTGTAGAGGCTCCAATTGCGGATTGGATGTTGCGTTGGTTGGTTTGAATCAGCTCATCCAACCTTTGGTTAGTGGATTGTATGGCTTCATCTAGATCTCTAGGAGTGGGGTTGGTAGGTTTAGGGGGCATTGGGGTTAGCAATGAAAGCACCAATGATGTTGGGTTCTACAGTTACCAATCAAATTAAGGGGAAAAAAAAGGCAGAAAGAGGTAAAAAAAAGAAATAAAATTTCAACTAGGTTTTTCATAGCGCACATATGAAAGTTACAAGCTCAAATACCTAGGTCACCCTCCTCTATTGGGCTCGAGTGCCATTACATGGGCCTTAGTCACTTGATTTAGATAGAGAGTCTAATATAATAAAAACATAATAATTTGCTGAAATTATTTAAAATGAAAATCCTTCATCCAAAATGGCTTCTAGATCCTTCTCTTTGATTCAAGTGGGTCCAACTCTCTAACAATAAGCTAAACTCAAATGGCAGTTGAGCATTACAACTCTTCCAATATTCGCAGGAAAATTGGTAGTTGAAAGTTAAAAGATTAACAAGTCTTGAGACTTATAACTAATGAAGTGTTAATCATAAAAACATAATTGAATCTTATAAAGTATATTCTCGATCAAGCGAACATATTTAATTAAGGGGAATTAGTCACTTTAGTCACTGGATGAGAAAAGGTTAGTCACTTTACTCCCTGAATTTAGAGAAATTGCTAAACAGTTCTTTAGTGTAGACTCTATTAGTCAATTTCAGGGACTAAAGTGACTTAACGAAGTCAATATTCATGAACTAAATTGACTCACGAAGTCTATATTCAGGGACTAAATTGACTAATAGAGTCTACATTCAATGACTATTTTGCAATTTATCTGCATTTAGGGACTAAAACGATGACTTCTTTCCTATTCAGGGACTAAAGTGACAAATCTCCCTTTAATTAATGATTATCTGATGACGTCTAATACCAACACAACTTTTTACTTATTAATCCTTTTACAAAATTATTACCACAACAAACTTCTTTTCAATCATCGATTTAGAATTTTTAAAATCCTTTTATTAGTCACTCAAAGGACTCAATTGAGTCATAATCTTTGAGAAGACAAGGTAGAATAAAACCAAGTTTGGGTCTTTGATATTAAGCGCTAGATTGTAGTAAGGAAACGTCTCTCTTATGAATGGACTGGGGTTAGCAATCATGTTAACCGGTAAAATATAAACATGGGTTAAATATGTTTTTTTATCCCTATAAATATGTCAATTTTTTGTTTTAATCCCTCTAAAATATTTCTTCAACTTTTAGTCCTTCAAAAAAAATTTATCTTTACTTTTGGTCCATCCTTTAAAGTAAACCCATATGTAGAATTCATATTTTTTAATAAAATTTTACAGAAAAATTTATTATATTATAAGAATCTCTGCCAACAAAATTAATTTTTTTTTAACAAAACATGAATTTAATATGAATTTTTATATCTTTTACGGTTAAAAATTCATATTTTATTTATGTTTTGTTAAAAAATTATAATTTTTTTTGGATTTTTTTTTACAATATTCTACACATTTCTTTACAATTTCATTAAAACATACAAAAATTAACTTAAAAATATGGACCAAAAGTAGTGATTGAAAATTGTATAAGAACTAAAATTTGATGGAAAATTTTAGAGGAACTAAAATGAAGAGTTGATATATTTATAGGGAGCAAAAACATATTTAACCCTATAAACATACCATATGCCATTTTCTCTTCTCTTATCTTTTTATTTACTTGTTCTTGTTCTTTATAGCTTAACTCAAGCTTTACTTGTTTTATAATAGATAGTTAAATGGTTTAATAAATAAATACTTTAATGAGAAAAGTTTTTTAAGAAAGATGGCTAACAATTTTATGAATTGTAGTGAGGGGTTATTACCTTCAAATACTTGGGGTTACTGGTGGGAGCAAATTCTAAGAAGCTTTCAACTTGGGAGCTTTATTGGATCAATTGAGGAATAGACTAAATAGTTGGGGCAACAAATATTTGAATCTTGGAGGTAGGATAATGCTACTAATGCGGTGTTAAATTATATTTTAACTTTCTACCTTTTTTTATTTTATTTTATGAAAATGCCAATTATAGTAGTTAAAATGCTAGTGCGAATCCAAAGAGAGTTCCTTGGGAGGTGTGAGAGGAGTTTGGAAGATTTGTTGCATGAGTTGGAGGAGGATTTTTCAACCAAAAAATAAGGGGGGTCTAGGAGTCAAGGATATTAGAGTGGTAAACTTGAGCCTACTAGCAACATGGAAGTGGAAGTTGATTCTTAATTATTACCCCCTTTGGAAAAGGGTGCTTTGTGATATTATGGGAATTCAATTTGAAATTTAGTGGAACCGGGAGAGAGTAACTGGCCTTTGTACGCAACTAGGCGGTGGAAAGAGTTGATGAATTTGGAACAAGGGGTTGGATCAAATTAGTTCAATAAAGAGGTGGTGAGAGAGGTTGCATTCCCGCGACTATACTTTATATCAAATCAAATGGAAGCATCGATAGCCGAAATATGGGTAGAAGGTGAATAGGAGATAGGATGGATATTTACTTGGCCTAGACAACCTTTTTGGTGGGAGATGGAATTAATTGATAGTTTGCTTCTATCAACTGGGAGATTGAATGGCTCGGTGATAGAGTATTCTCAGAATTGGAAGCCGGAGAAAGATGGTGTTTTCAAGGTCAATTCGGCGTATAACGTAATGGAGAAATTGATTGTAGATGATGGCGGTTTGAGTAGTCTTTTGGAAAAGTCCGGCAAGATCAAAAGTGGTGGCATTTTCTAAGAAATTTTTTCTAGATCGGATATTGACATGTTGGAATCTTGCAATTAGAAATGTAGTTTCTCCGGATGTTCCTATTAGTTGTGTGATGTGTGGTGGTGGGGTTGAAACATCCACCCATCTCTTTCTTCCCTTAATGGAGGTGGATAAGGTGTTAGATAAGGTGTTGAAATGGCTAGACTTAACCTCACCCCTTAACGAGAATATTTTATTGCAGGAAAGAAAAGGATCGTGAAACATCATAATAAAGAGCATTTTAAGTGGATATGAATTGTAATTGAGATATTATTTTTTAATTTTTTTTTTCTTTAGGATATCATAATTAATTTGTCAAAAAAGCGTTTACAAAAGCTGAACCTTGAACCTAGCTCATCTTTAACTAATTTTTTATTTTTTTTGGTCAACAACTAATTTTAATTTTATTCTACATTTGTAATAGTCAATTATATTATATTGACTCTTTTATATATTTTTTTCAATGGATTAATAAATTACAAAAGTTAGTCGACAAGGTGTTCATAGCATTTGCCTATATAAACATTTTGCCAGGAGAACATATGTGTTATAGTAAAGATGAAAACTACCACGACACACTCAGCTCTTAAGTTAGCATTGTTGGTTGCTTTGTTAATCATTACATCAGATTTATATTCATCATATTTTGATTTATTTTTCATCACATGATCCATCAAATATAAATTTCACATGTTACTTACATAAAACATTGTTCTAAATTTCATGTATTGTTTATGTGTGCAGATATGGCCCAAAAAGATCAGTGTCAAAACTACAAAGAATACACACTTTAGTCTTCGGAATACTCGTGATCATCCCCAGGAGCAATCGAGTTGTAGCCCGGCAACCTTCCATCTCCTTTGCAGGTATGTTTTGATGGGCAGAGAGTCCTGAGGACTAGATCGCCTGGCATACACCTACTCCAAAAGAGAGGGCGAACACGATTCCAGTAAGGAGTTCCCCAACCGGTCATATGCAGACGAAGTGCACTTAACTTCTGTGCCCTGAAAAACTTGGTGAAACTAGAGATAGCGGTTTCAGCATTATCTCCCCCTGCAGCAGAGGCATCTAACATGGCCAAGAAGTAATCTGCACTCTGGACTTTGGCTTTAGATGCAATGTTCAAAACGCATCGAGCCTCAGTTACATCAGGCTCAGCATCATACATGAGGCTAGTCGCACTTAATACACAATAGTCTGCATGTCCATTTTCGATTATCAGAATGAAAAAACTTACTTGGTTGAGATTTAGTTCATCATTATCAATCCAATTTGCATACTCTGGGGGCAAAGCCCTAAGAACGACGGGGAGTTTGTAGATCATCGCGAGATTTTTCAAAGTTAGCAAAAATTCACAAAGATGATGAGCACCGAAATTAGCAACTTTCTTCGCAATGATGATAAGTTCATCATTACCTAATCGTTCCATAAGTTCCAAAAATATGGAGAAGAAAATTAGTCATGAACGAAATATTTTCTGAAGGGTGTTGAAGAAAGTAGGTTAAGAGTGAGATGAAGGAAAAGAAGGGCCTGCTTATATAGGCATATGGGAGTTTTCTCCTTGGCATTTTTTTGTCAATATAGTTTTTAACCATTTAGACAAAGCCATATAGCCACGACTGGAAACACAAGTCTCAAGGAGACGAGAAGTTGAAAGCTTAAAAGTCAGAGGGTCTTTGATCTTTCAAATTCTCCAAGATATTTTTTGCATTTAAGAGATTTCCCACTTTCTAAATTCCCAGAAGAGACGATGGATTTTCATCACGAAAAGAAAAGAAGTACAAAGTTCAAATGAACTAGAGAAAGAAAGAAGAAAAGACGTATAGCTTTTTAACTTCAAATTTTCAATAAATGTCATGGACGGTTAATGAAAGTGGAGCAAAGTGGTGGTTCTCGAAAACTGGAACGTGGCCCATAAAGTGAAATTTGATGATGTCATAAAAAGGTTTCTTCAACTGCCTTTGGATATTGACAATAATAATGTCACCTATCTCGGCAGGGAGACACATTCGACTAGATTTAAATACGTCTCTTTCTTCTTCTATATGAAGATACAAACGAAAAAGACATTTTTGGGGGGTAATTTGTTAACGTGCATTTTCGACAGGCTATGATAAATACAGTCAATCAAGTTTGACTCAAGTTTTTGGAGAAGTCTGATCGAGTTCGACTCAGAAGCTGAACTGGGTTCGTGAACTTGAAGAAATTTCGCCGTTCGATGGAGAGGCTTCGACAAGCAAGCAAAACATCGAAGAGAAGTTGGTACCAAATAGATGAGCCAAAAACAGTTACTGTCGAAGATATATTATTTGAAATTCAAATGATACCTAGGTAGTTTTTAGCGGTTACATCCGACGTTTCTGTATAGGCAGTTACTTAGTATAAATAAGAGTTTTCCATAGGGAAAACGGGTCGCAATTCGCATACACACAAGACTTACACGCTCAAACTATCCACACTATAGGAGAAACGAATATACAAGTTACAAATGTATGAATATGTGTACCACTTTTAATTCATTTATGCAATTTTACCTTTTCCTTTAAATTCCTAGCAATTTACCCCTTTTTCTTAGCAATCTGCTTCAAGGAATTGACGTGTGTTTGGTCCCGATTCTTACACTTTTTTGGTTTACATCAAGAACGTTCGCAGTTTCTGTCAAACATAAACAGTATTGCATGTTTCCTTGTGAATCAGCATGCGGTCCATTGGGGGGGGGGGGGGGATGAGGAAAAAATGAAAGCATAGTAGTGTGGCCTAGCTTATATACTCATCAAGGGGAAAAGACTCATTTTCCCTCCTTTAAATGTAACCTCTTAATCCTCGTTGGTTCTTGATTTAAGCGCATGGCATAAAGAATGGTAGGGCTAGGTTCGGTTTAGAGAGGAAATGTAACAGTCCTTCAACCGGAGCATTCTTCAAATATCCAACGATTCGATAAACAACATTCGAATGCTCTTCACTTGGCGAATGGATGAAACTAGCTTACAAGTTAGAACACTTACTGCTCTTCACTTGAAGTTTAATTCATGATGTCATGGAAGGCTCTTCATCGCGCCTTAGAACCAGACTTGAGCCTTCTATGTATTCCTAACAATTGACAACTTTACAAGTGGATAATGGTGTAACTTGAAATGCAATCAAGCGTTCTAGTTGTGAGGTGCTCTAAATCTGTGAAGATTCTAGTGGAGTTAAAACAACTTCCTACAACAGATAATTGGTCGATTCTTAAACTACCGATTGAACATGCTCCTGTGTTCAATGTAATATTAAGAAGTGAACAATTAATGGAGTATTTAAGTTCTTCAAAATCACGCAATAGAATGGAAAAAAAAATTGCAAAACTTGCATTTGCACAACCTTAAATCATAGAATGAAAAATTTTGTTATAAACAATAGAATGCAGCAAACACCATTCTAATAACTCGATAATATTGCTAATATGAATTACATTCCACGCTGACAATACAACGGCAAATTACGCCTTACCATTCTTCGATCAATCATGCAACATCCATTAGCAAAGAACAAAGTGGGGAATGTATCAAACTCCTCTGACAAACATAGAGTTAATACAAGTTTCATTCCATTTTGACAACTATAAGATTTAGACAAAGTTAAATCACCTGTAGATTTTGTGTAAGCACAAAGCAAAATGATCCACCAGAATCCCGAGTCAACACGAACAACTCTTCCAATATCCCTTTCGCCAAAATCTTCAACAAGAGTGTCTATTTTCCTAGTGACAACATGAAGGACTTCGAAACTAGTTGGCATCACACCTTCCACAAGCTTATATCTATCTACTCTTTTTCCCATCCATGAAGATGTAGTGTCTTCAAGAATAAGTTTCTTGCCTATTTCCGGCTCAACATTCATCAAAAAGGCTAGAAAACTTAGGACAAAATCTCGAACAAAAACCTAAAATGGAAAAATTTATCATCAATTGTCAATCTCATTCTTAGATGTCCTCCATCACTATGTAAATGTGTTTCATCAAATGTCAATCTTTTTAAATACCTTTACCTTCTTAACTGGGTGTAAATTTTTTCTTAAAATAAGGGTGCAACCAGTAACAATTATTTTCATGTGTTACCAAAAAGATGCTGCAAAAGGTCGAATATTTAGTAGTGCGCAAAAGTTCTTACCTCTACTTCCCAACCCTTTTTAAGCTTTTCATCATCAAGAAAAGTGCTCACTCCCGCGTTTGATAGAGCAACATATAAATGAGAACCAAGCTCTTACGTGTGTCTTCACCTCTGAAATTTATGAACACGTCATAGATCCGTTGATGAGAATTCAAATTGAAGGATGACGATGATGAAGAAGAAGACATCGAATTCGATGCAGTAAGTCAACACTTTTATGTAAGAGCAATTTTGCCGCGACAGTACTTTAAAATCGGAGTATATACTTCACATGATTAATCAAAATATATAGTCTGGAATTACTTCAACGCAATCTATAAAAAGAAAAACAAGATTTGAGATTAGTGTGATGCACAATAATGAGAGGCTCTCTTCAGTAATTTAGAAGGATCAACTTAAATCATATGCTCAAAAACATTCAACTACATGGTACAACCAACTTAATTATTTACGCATGAATTATGTGTGAGCTAGTCTAACTAGTTTATTTCCTTGACAATCGATCTATAACAGGTTAACAACTAACCTAGCTGCCAAAATAATTTGATATTCCCTGAAAATCAAATCAAGAACAAGTACAATATATTGGTTTGTCTCTAGTTTTCCTAAATTTAAAAATCATGGAACAACTCGGCAGTCATATAAACATGCAATTTTTTCCAAGCAAAAATGAGTTTTACTACTAGCCCACTTATAATGTCTTGAATTATGCATACTTAGATTTCCCATTGTTACAGCAGGACGCTGTAACAGATCAGGACCGTATGATTTGATCCAATAGTTAAGATCTTAAAGCTGATGTGTAGTATAAATCATCTGTTGTCATATTAACGGTTGTGATTGATTACAGTGTGAAACTGTTGGTTTTTTTACATCACCAAATCTAGATCCGCTAAGATAACCTAGAGATTTTTTTAGAGATTCTATAAAAAATCTCAAGTTTTATGTATTTGTTTACTACCCATAAAGGCCACTTTTAAAAAAAATGATTTTTAATTTGTTCATGTGTTACATCATCGATTTAAAAATAATTTTTCTATGTTAAAAAGTTAATCCTAATAGCTTTATAATTTAAGTCAAAAAAAAAAATTATATAATTTTTTTTAAAAAGTTCCTAAACAAAGACATAAAAATGATAAAAGGTGTGTTTTATTTTTTTTAATGAAAAAATAGATTTTTTAGAAAAAAAAATCTAAAACAAACTCACATGAAAAAGAACAACTCATCCACAAACATGTCATTCCACATGGAACAAAATAGATACTGAAAATTAAAACAGTGAGAACTGAGGAATCAAGCCAAATTTGGACGGTATTTAAAGATTTTATCATAGAACATACTCCATTCGTCTTATTATAAGTGAGTATTTTCTTCATTTCACACAATAATTGAAAAAGTGTATAAATGAAAGAGAGATAAAAATGAATTTTAGTGTCTTGTCAAATATTAATGCATTTCCCATTATCATATAAATATATTGAATTGAGAGTGATGAAAGTAGTATTAATTAGAGTTATAATTAAAAAAAGTGATCAATATTGTATTGAAAAGTGAAATGGATCAATTTTTCTGAGATTTTTTATTTTTTTTTGCAAATGACACACTTGTTTAAGGGAAGGAGTATAATATTCTTAAATGAAAGGAAATAAAACTTTCAAAAAATTACTTTTGGTACCTAAAGTTGAACAATTTTGGGAATAACACAGTATATATTTTACAAAATTATGTAAAAGGTAGGTAGTTTGTGTACCTACGGAAAAGGGACCACAAAGTAAAATATATACTTAGAGAGAGAGATAGATTAGTGTGAAGCAAACCAGGTGAGAACAAGATCTTCCAAGGAAAGGTTAAGAGGCAGCACACACCATGCAAAACCATGCAAATGGAAAGATAGATTAGTATGGAATAGATGAAATCTAAAATGAATGAAACATCCAAATGGATGAGCTACCTTTATGGATCAACGGTTGAATGTCACCTTCCACCACTTGCAAGTCAACACTAATAGTAGCTAAAAAAATTAAAAATCAACGCTCATAATAAAGCTGTCCACACATACAACACTTATTTTTATGGATGATTCTGGACCTTTGTCCCAAGGATATCAATGCTCTCAACATGTTTGTACAAGTCTTCCGGTGACCAGTTCGTCTTCTTAGTCTCACCATTCGTTTGTGGATGATAAGCTGAACTCAATCTTAATAGGGTCCCAACAAACTTAAGCAATCTCACATCTTGTGCAAAACCTTCATAATGGTCCTTCTCTTTTTCAATTGGTAGTTCAGCAGTACAACTCTTGGAATATTGGTTGGAAAATTGGTAGTTGAAAGTTAAAAGATTAAACAAGTCTTGAGACTTATCACTAGTGAAGTGTTAATTGTAAAAACATAATTGAATATTGTATGAGAATTCACTATTTAATGATTAGCTGATGACGTCTAATACCAAGACAACTTTCATCTTTTTATATATACTTTTAATCCTTTTACCAAATTGCTACCACAACAAACTCCATTTCAATCATTGATTTAGAATTTTAAAAAACTTGAACGGTCAAAACTATATCAAAGTCGTCTCTATGGATTAAATATTTGTTTTTTTTTTAATAACAAACCAACATACTTACGGGTTGCATGAGAATTCACTAAAATCCTCTTATTAGTCACTAAAATCCATTGTTGATTGTAAATGACCATGTATTGGCAACGACCTTATTCCCAAAAGGGGTTTAAAGAGACGGAAAAAAATTGGTTCCTCAAAGGACTTGGTTGAGTCATAATTTGTGAGAAGATGAGGTAGATTAAAACCAAGTTTGGGTCTTTGAGATTAACGCTTAGCACTTCTAGGAAATCTAATGTATAGTCAAGTGGCAGACTGGTTCTTGTAAGCGGGTCAGATTATAGTGGATTAAGTGCTAGACTGTAGTAAGGAAAAGTCTCCCTTATAAACATACCATGCCATTTTCTCTTCTCTTCTCTTTATTTACTTGTTCTTGTTCTTTACAACTTAACTCAAGCTTTACTTCTTTTATAATAGATAGTTAAATGGTTTAATAAAGAATACTTTAATAAGAAAAGTGTTTTAAGGAAGATGGCGTTCAATTTTATGAATTGTAGTTAGGGGTTATTATGTTCAAATACTTGGGTTTACCGATGGGAGCAAATTCTAAGAAACTTTCAACTTGGGAGCTTTATTGGATCAATTGAGGAATATACTAAATAGTTGGGGTAAAAAATATGTGAGTCTTGGAGGTAGGATAATGCTACTTAACGCGGTGTTAAATTCTATTATAATTTTCTATCTTTTTTGCATGAAAATGCCAATTACGGTGGTTAAAATGCTAGTGCGAATCCAAAGAGAGTTCCTCCTGGGAGGTGTGAGAGGAGATTGGAAGATTTCTTGGGTGAGTTGAAGGAGGATTTGTCAACCAAGAAATAAGGGGGGTCTAGGAGTCAAGGATATTAGAGTGGTAAAGTTGAGCCTAGCAAAATGGAAGTGAAGGTTGATTCTTAATGATTATCCCCTTCGGTAAAGGGTACTTTGTGATAGTATGGGAATTCAAATTGAAGTTTGGTTGAACTGGGAGAGAATAACTGGCCTTTGTACGCATTTAAGTGGTGGAAAGAGTTGATGATTTTAGAACAAGGGGTGGTGAGAGAGGTGGGAAATGGGGTTTCTACTAGTTTTTAAAGATATTTGGGTCAAAAACTCCTCGCTTAAGGTTGCATTTCCACGACTATACTTTATATCAAATCAAATGGAAGCATCGAAAGCCGAAACTTGGGAGAAGGAGAAGAGGGGACAGGGTGGAGGTTTACTTGGCGTAGACAACCTTTTTTGTGTGAGGTGGAATTAATTGATAGTTTGCTTCTATCAATTCGGAGATTGAATGGCTTGGTGATAGAGGATTCCCGGAGTTGGAAGTCGGAGGGAGATGGTGTTTTTAAGGTCAAATCGGCGTATAACGTAATGGAGAAATTGATTGTAGATGATGGTGGTTTGAGTAGTGTTTTGGAAAAGTCCGGCAAGATCAAAAGTGGTGGCATTTTCTTAGAAATTTTTTCTAGATCGATACTGACATGTTGGAATCCTGCAATTAGAAATGTTGTTTCTCCTGATGTTCCTATTAGTTGTGTGATGTGTGGTGGTGGGGTGGAAACATCTACCCATCTCTTTCTTCACTTAATGGTGGTGGATAAGGTGTGGGCTAAGGTGTTGAAATGGCTAGACTTTAATTTTGTCACCCTCCGAATCTTTTGTTCATTTGGCTCTTTACCTGCACATCTTGTGTGGCTGGCCTCTTTTAATACCTTTGCTATTTAAAGAAAAAACAAAGGATAGATCTTTTTAAAAGGAACCTTCTTAACCTCACCCCTTAACGACAATATATTTTTTTTTTGGTACAATTTTATTGCTGGAAAGAAAAGGATCGAGAAACATCATATTAAAGAGCATTTTAAGTGGATATTGAATTATATAAATATAGATATTAGTTCTTGATTTTTTCTGCTTTAGGACATTATAATTAATTGTGGTCAAAAAAAGCGTTTACAAAAGCTGAACCTTGAACCTAGCTCATCTTCAACTAATTTTTTCATTTTTTTGGTCAACAACTAATTTTATTTTTATTCTACATTTGTAATAGTCAATTATATTATATTTACTCTTTTATATTTCTTATTATCGGATTAAAAAATTAAAAAAGTTAGTCAACTAGGTGTTCTTATCATGACTCTCAAAGAAAAAGTTGTTCTAATTATTTGCCTATATAAACATTTGCGAGAAGTGCATATGTGTTATAGCAAAGATGAAAACTACCACAACACATTCAGCTCTCAAGTTAGCATTGTTGGTTGCTTTGTTAATCATTACATCAGGTTTGATTTATTTTTCATCTCATGATCCATCAAATATAAATTTCACATGTTACATAAAAATTGTTCTAAATTAATTTCATGTATTGTTTATGTGTGCAGATATGTGCATGGATTATGTAGAAGGACGAATGAATAGTGAAATTGTATCCTCTCTAAGTCATACAAATGATAATGGCAATTGTTCATCCTGCAATAGTGACAGTGATTGTATTAATTGTATCCTCCCTGATTGTAATAAAGCGCCGGGAGGTGTTACTACTTGTTTTCAACATGAGTGCGTATGTCAAGTATTTCCACCTTAACAATACTAGTTCTGTATGGATGAGAATAATATACCTAAAAAATAAATAATAAAGGATTACATCTTTATTGCTCAAGTTTGTGATCTGTAGGTTTGATGAGCGTGCCCATAATAAGCAAACACAAATTTTTTTCTTCCAGTTTTCTTTATCATCACTAACGAAAAGACGGGTACTCACGTGCTGTCTTTCCATTCTTTTTATTGCGCTAATATTTAATAATTATGAACGATAATTTTTTTATGAAATTTTGATTTTTATAAAAAGTAAAAATATAAATGCTTTTTATCTTTCAAATTATAACAAATCAAACTAACCATGATTATCTATTTCAATGACACCGACAATATAACAAAAAAACAATCAAAAAAGAAAAACAATATAACAAAAAAATATAATCTAAATTATTATTTTTTAATAACACCAACAACAATCTTTATTATAGAAAAAGTTGTTTAAAATATAATTGGATAAAGAAAAAGTAAGTATAGATACACTCATCTAGTTTGTTACACTTTTTAAAGGATAAAAGAAAAAAAATTGAACATATACATACTCGTATTGTGCTTGTTACTCTTTTATTTTAATATTTGAATTTACATTTATATATTTGTCATATGTGATATTTGTATTGAAAGTTAAGTGCAATTTCGTAAAGAGAAAAAGCTAACCCAAAAGAGACAAAACATGTTATTTTCTTTATGAGCAATGATAACTGGACACAAAATAATAGACACAAATACGACACCGTAGTTTACTGTTCACTTATACCATTTTTTTTTTCTTTTCTCACACAATAGCACATCTCTCTTCTCTCATATGCAAACAAACAATGTTTTCCTCTTTTCTGTTAATCCCTCTCTTCCTGCAACTCTCTCTTTCTCTCACCGACAACTGTTGTCTCGTCGGCGTCGCTCTCTTGCTCTCACCGGCGACCAATCTCTCCCCCCTCTCTCTGACCGTGCCTTTGAACACTAGCTCTCACCGATCACGACATCACTACATATTGACTTCTGACCTATTGGGTTTCAGTAGCCGGTGGTTAAGGAGGATAACGATGGTTGTCGGAGGAGAAACGAGATCTGAATAGCGGCGAGTCGACAGAAAAGAAAAGATTTTAAATTGTCGTTCTCCATAAATGAAACAGGTTGTACACCGACGATGACAGTGGCGAGAAGGGTGGTGGTGACTGATGAGGATGACGGTGGTTATGTGGACGGAGCGTCCGGTGGTGAGAGGCGGTCATGAGAGGGTGGTAGAAGGACGACGGTGTTGTTGGATGTTCAGAGACAGTCTGTGAGAGAAAAGAGAACAATCAATTAAAAAAATGCCTCGCATATTTAGTTGGAATTTCAAATATGCCATTGTTATTTTGAAGGAAATTACAAAATTACCCTTGATGTCGTATTTGTGTTGATATTTTTGTGTTTACTTATCATTTCTCTTTCTTAATATATAGTATAGATATAGATGTACCAACCTTGTATACGGTCACTTATCTATATCTATAACAATAGATTAAAACAAACTTATTTTAATCCTATCTGTCAAAAATATTTTACTATCTTTCTATATACAATTCTTTCAAAAAAAAAAATTCTATATACAATTAATTAAAAAAAAAAAAGAATAGGCAAACATGTTCATAATAATTTTATTTTTTTTGACAAAAGAAAAACGATATTCATTCATTTAAATTGATAACATGATCAACATCACTAAATACGTAAAGGATGAATCTTCAAACAAACTCACAACATCTAATATGATAAAATCTAAATCACTAGAATATTCATGTTTTTGTTTCTGCAATGTTGATGACCAAATCACCGATTGAATTTGTGAATGACTGAAGCTGATCTTTTAGTAGGAACCAAACAAACACCACAATAACATGCGAAAATAAAGAACGTCGTATAAGACGACGAACAACACAACGCCGCATGACGATCAAATCTTCAGATGTTTTGTTTTGCCGATATGCGTGATTTCTTCGTAAATTACAACAAAACACCATAATATTGCTAAGTTTTGGGAAGAATATAATTAAAGACTCAAATATTGAAAACATTACAAATGTATCCAAATCATAACAATTGATACTCCTCTATTTTGGATGTAAAACCTACTGAAAATGATTGAAAAACATGCTAAAAATATCATAAGATGACCTGTCATCACATATTGTGATGTGCATTTGCAAAGGTCGACCCCTAGACGTCTGAAGTGCAATATTGATGCATCCATTTCACATTTTATGAATATTGGATTCTAGTTGAATTTGAGTTGAAGTTAGAACATTAATCACAAGTCCTATTGGATAGAACTAGTGTTGGTGGGTATTGAAATAAACGTCCCACATAGGAGAGGACACACCCACTAGTAGTGTTTATATAAGTGATGGATCACCTCCAAGGATGTGCCCTTGGTGGATCATTATATGGGAGCCCTTTCTAATCAAACAAGTTTCATTATAAATCTGATCAATAGGATATCTGAAATTTTTTGGGTATATCCACCCGCTGATCCGCCTTTTAAGTTTTCTTAATTCGTAAGTTAGCTTAATCAATAAGTTTCTTACTGATTAAGTCACTCGGAGTTTGTTACAAACTCTCCTGTAAAAGGAAAGCTCGGCTCACTCATTCAATGCATCGAAACATATTCTGAAATTTCAAGTATTTTTCTTCTCATTCCCTTTTGACTTGTGTTGACAAGTCTTTCTTCTTTTCTTTTACGCCTTTTGTTCCTTTGATTTCGAGTGGTATTCGTACCATTTCAAAGTGATTTTATACCATATTGAGGGTGTTAATTGTAACACCCCGTTTTCCCAACAAAGTAAATAATACAAATAATCAGAGTATTCAACGTAAAACGGAATGTCACACTACATTTAAAATATAAATAGAGTAAAGTTACTATTTATTAAAACAACCTTGTCAAAATTTCAATAACATCACAGCGGAAAATAGATTCATAGTTCAACAACTTTGGCACTACGGCCTCAACGTAAACAACTTAATTAAAAATCTTAATTCAAAAAGGTCCAACAACATGGTTCATAAATAATATGCAACAGTGGAAAACAAGCAAATAATCTCCATCCCGTTATGTATCAGAGTGACCCTAAGACGACGCACGAGAGAGTCAACTCACATCAACAGCTAATCCTGGTTATCTGCATGTTACCCACGTAGAGGCAACATTCAAACAGAAGGGGTGAGATTTCACATTCAATAATAATAAGCATATAATTCATCAACGGAATTTAACAACCTAAACAACAATAATTAACAACAATA
>Ga0315914_1006685_pt1 | contig 16241 bp, 8 predicted proteins | sample MpolenodulesMG_FD_203920 | JGI IMG/M metagenome (GOLD analysis project Ga0315914, IMG submission 203920) | Medicago polymorpha root nodule microbial communities from Los Angeles, California, United States - elongated nodules | ecosystem: Host-associated > Plants > Roots > Nodule | place: USA... | reverse complement strand
GGTGAGTTTTGATTAAGGTTATTAAATTTTATAAAACGTAATAATATGATATAAAATATTTTTAAGGTCAATATTTAACTACATAAGTTTGTATAAATTTTCAAGATATAATCGGATGCTGGCTAAAATTGGGGTTGAAGATGAATATATTTTTTATGGTGTTATGACAAAGATTATTTCTATGGATCTAGAAAATAATGGGTTTGTTTACTTCATTAATCTTTGTCGATATAAACTTATAAAATCTATATTTCACGGAATAGCAACACAAAAATGTTTGTGGTATATTTAGCCATCGATTCAAGTGTATTCTCGTGGATGACTTGACCGATTATATACTATCTGAATCTTCTAACAATGCATGTGTGGTGGTTTTCTTTGGAAAAATCAAGTTATTGAAAGATAATTAACAAATTTCACAAATTCAGTCAAAAATTAACACTCAAAACTAATATATTTAGTTAAATCTAGGTATACCTATTGTTCGGAATCACGGTAATTATACCAAGATGTTATTCAATCCAAAATTCAATGTTGTTAAAGAGTTGAAAAACAGGTTTTTTCTTTATGAAATAACTGTCTATGTTACCACAACAAAATATGAAAATTGTTGTCTTTGATACTCTATCAGAACAGTTTTTTTACCTTAAAAGGCCAAAATGTTGCAGTGAATCTTGATTTTTCTCTTTTTATCGGACAAAAACAATAGAAAGAAAAAAAGTAAAAAAATAAGAATCCAATGAAAATATAAGAGAGAGCCGTCCTAAATGATTATACAAATATCATTTTTCTATTTCAAATTCTTAAAATCATAATTAATTCTTACTTTGTTGAATTGGGTACAAAACATTTTGCCAAATGAGAAATGTTAACAAGTTCTCTAAGCACACTCCTAAACAACCTTAAATAATAAGTTTTTATAGAAATTGACGAATTTATTGTATTGAAAATTGAATTATTTGATATTTTCGATAAACATTTTTAATTAAAAATTCTTGAAAAGTGTCGTTGAAACATTCCTTAGATCCTTATCAAATTAGCTTTTGGATCGTTGCAATCCATATATACTTGGTGATTTTGAAGAAATGAAAACGATTAACTTGCGTCCCCCAGGTGATGATTGCTTTCGTACCATACTAACCAACGTCAGCATGAGCAAACACATTTGAGAGTAGAAACTTCAAGTTAGTTATTTATTACAAGACTTGAAGGAAATCTTCTGCGTATATATAGTAGTATATTTTTGTAGTATCCAGGCGAAAGAAGCTAAAAATACATCATGTCAACGTTGTTTCTGTCCAATCCGTTAATTAGCTGTAACCAAAATACAGAAGAAAAAAACACAAAATTGGAAACGACTCCCTCCGTCTCTAAACAATAGTCGTTTAAAGTTTATATACGATTATTAAGGAAATGATTAATTGTGTTAATTTAAATGGTAAAATTAGTATCATTTACTAAAACACTCTTATTAATTGTAGTTAGTGGAGTAGTTAAGTTGAATAAAATTCAATAAACAAGGGTATAATAATGGAAAAAATAATAAATGTTGCATTGATATTCTAAAGTGACAATTATTTTAAGAAAAATGATAAAGAGACAAGTATTGTGAGATAGAGTGAGTAAAAAATATAGAGAGAACAAATAAATATTCATATTACTCCTTCAAATTGTTGGAGGGTGAAGATTAAATATGAAAATAAAATACGCTTAACGGAGATATTAATGTTGCGTTAAATGTGTGGTAAATTAAAAATGATGATACTAGAAAAAGAGTCGAGATAGCATCTACGGTAGAAAAAGATGATGAAAAATATGTTTAAGTGGTTTGAACATGTAGAGAGATCTATAGATTTTGTAGTAAAGAAAGTAAATCAAACCGAAGATAATCATACTAAGATAGGCGAATGAAAACCTAAAAAATATATTAGAGAAACTATTAGAAAATATTTAAAACTTAATGAGTTGAACCAAAATATGGTTTATAATATAACATTATGGCTATGGCGTAATTTCATCCATATAAATGAACGCATTTGGTGGAAAAAAAAATCTTCGAAAGACTTAGTTGTTGTTTTTACTCCTTCAAATTGTAGGGCTAAGAACCTCAGACCTCTTTTTTAAGTACTTCATTGAGGTTTTTTTTGTCAAGTAACATAGTGGCTAACACTCACACATTTTAAATGTGGAGAAGTGAGGTGTTTAGGTTCAAACCATGACCTCTACATATAATATGCAATATCTTTATCAACTAAGTTAAACTCACAAAGATACTTCGATGAGTTTTTACGTATACATATGAGTTATTTATAATTTATTTATGGTATAGTACTTCATAAAAACTTTGTTTCTTTAACTCACTACCTCGCAAAAAAAAAATGTACCATTTTTTTCTTTTCAATGGAGATATTTTCTTGGTACAAAGGCTTAAGAAGTTAAATTTCCCTTGTTGTGGATGTTCTAAATCAACCTAATTAATTTCTCCACGTTAGCACTTAGCAATATTCTAAAAGAACTCACGAGATCGCAAAATATAAATCAAATATGTGTTTCTCTATTTGAATCTATTAGTTATCAAATGCATACATGGTACTACTCACTTAATTTCAAATTCATACTAATTTAACGTTATTTCCAGTACTCTAAATACCAACGGAAGAACAAATTTGATTAAAATTTAACACCTTGAGTATCATTATGAAATATCATTAATGTATGAACTACATGGATACAGTCACTTTTTTTATTAAACTTTCCTCACTTTTTTTTTGTTATTATACTTATATTAAACTTTCCTCACTTTTTTTTTGTTATTATACTTATATTGCTTTCACAATCTATTTATTATATTAAAATAAATCAATGGAACCTCTGTTAATTAATTTAAAACAAGATACCAAATAAATTAGTACTCTTTGTCTAGAGACATAAATGATGATAAATTAATTTTTACTGAATGAGCTTACAAACTTCTTAATAAACACAAGAAAGAACAGAAATGAACAAGCTACATGTTTCCACAAAATGACAAAACAAACAAAATTACTTAGACTTAAACTTGCATTTTCACATGACTACATGTAACAAATACTAGACCAAAACATAGAAACTAGTTTTTCTTCATTCAGTTTAAGGGGTTTCAGGCTTAATAGGGTTGCCAATGTTATGATGGTGCAGTGGATCAGGACCTGTAGGAACCTTTCTCAACTCTCCAACCATTGCCTTTTCACCATACTTGATCTTTGTTGAAGATCCTTCCAAACTAACCTTCAAACCAGACAGCATCTACACAATATATAATAAAAATATTTTATCTTCATAGAAAAAAATGGATATACATATATATGCTAGAAGCCTAAAATAATGTTACAAACCTTCCTGTTTTGGAACATTTTGAGACTTTCTCCATTAGCATAAGAGCATGCATATGCAGTATTGCAACCTACAAGTAAAAAATAAATTATTTATTATATATATACAATGAATATTTATACTTTAACAAGAAACATGAAAAAATTTAACTTATTCAAATAAAGAAATAAAAAAGAACAGAAAAAGAAGATTAATGACAAACCAGAAGTCTCCTTGATAAAAAGCAAGCAGAAAAGAACAAGTAAAAAGACAGAAGAAAAGATGAACTTTGAAGCCATTATAAATATTGGAGATACGTAGCTAGGTTAATTTAATATGCATGTTGTGAAGAAGAAGACACATATATTTATAGTGGTGTGATATAAGGATTTAATAAATAAAATAGAATTAGAATGATGAGTGATGCAGCCATTTGGGAAGAATATTAATGATTAAAAACACTAATGAGGAAGCATTATCTGTACGTTTTCACTGCTACCTCTGTGTATCTATGTGACAGAGCCGTCTCATATATTTGGTTGTCGAAAATCACCTGGTTGCAGGTGCTGCCATATGCAAAATCTATCTTAAAAAATATGATATCAAAAGTTAATAAAGGACTATAAAAAGTAGAAAGGATATGATTTTATATTATTTTGATTTGATTTGGTATGTCAAATAAAGATAGGAGGAGCATCAACATATACGTCATGTTTCCTTTCTGAGTCTCTCTACAACTTTTTTGGGGATGTGGCCATATCTGATTCTCTCTGTCGCATAATCTGCTTACATGATTTCATTTTTGTATATCCAATTTGTAAGAGTTAATAAGGCACGAATTATTTACTAAATTTTTACGAAGTTTAAAATTAAAGAGTATCATTGAAGGTCTTCATACTTTTTTCTATGAATCTTTACTTCTAGTAGCATGCACACTTCATGAAATCTTTATTATTGGAGTACTCATTTAAATTTGATTAATTATTGGCTAATGCTAACCTCTTGGCTTAACAACAGATTCTCAAAGTTACTTTTCCATAGGAATAAAGGGGTTAAACCAAACAATCAGTTTGTCTCATGCATAAGCTTGTCTCCCACCTATGAGTTCAAAAAAAGAAGACTCCATGCCTGTTTGTTACAACGTTTGCCAAACAGAGTTTGATGGAAATCATGGTAAATAAAAAAATGATGTTAACGTAGAAGCTATAGATCTTCTAGAAATCACGGCAAAAATTCATCTAGAAGCTTGCAAACGTGCTTTAGTGTATTGCAAACGGGAAACCACACTTCAATCAACTAACCAACTAAGCTACATGGACATTATGCAAAATATCAACTTTTTTTTTTTTTTTAAGGAATCAACTTATTAGTATTAAGTAGGCAAAATTATTCAAATTAAATGGTTTTTTTTTATCTTATTTATAACACTTAATAACACTTAAGTCCTTTTTTTTGTTCCATTCAAATTTTTTATTTCTTAAAAAGGAGTGATATTTGTACAATCATTTAGTACAACTTGTATGACAACTTTCTTTTTCTCTCTTCTCATTGGTTAAAAATAATAGAGGGATAAAAAGGAAAAGAGAGAATAAGATGATGATGTGAGTATGAGGGAGAAAGTTGTCAAAAATTTATTACTGAATGGTTGTACAAATATCATTTCTCTTTCTTAAAACGTGTACAAGTTAGTTCTTTTTAATTTTTATAAAAAATCGTTGAGTTGGCTTACTACGTAGGATTATTAATAATAATTTGATTTTTAAATATTCTTTTTCAATAAAAACAAAAAAAAACGAAATCAAGCTTTCTTCATATGTTCATCGTTTTAAATCTTCATCATCCCTTAACATTCAAATCAAAACCTTAAATCTTAGTGGCTCAAATTAGAACCCAGAAAATACCAAACCTACAAATTTTCTTCTCTTTTAATCATCATCTTAAACTCAAAAATTGATGAAATTAAAATTGAGATTTTGATATGTGTTGCAAACTTTGAATCACCAACAATTGGGAGATTTTGATGTGTTGTAAACTTCTTCTCTCTTAGTTGAATTTCTTTTTTATGATAGATCGTGGATTTTGATCTTGAGCCACTACAAATTTGAAGATTTAGGATGTTGGTTTGATAATGAAGTTTTATGGATTTGAAAATGATGATGATGAATGTGATGAACATATGAAGAAGATGAAGATATTTTTTTCAGGTTTTTTTAATGAAAAAATTATTGAAAAATAAAAGTATTACTACTAATAATAACTGGTAGCAAGCCACCTTAATTAGTGCTGTTTTAATATAAAAAATGAAAAAAAAATGACTAACTTGTACACATTTGTAGAGATAGAGAATTTGAACGTGTCTAGAGAAAGATAAATGACGACCAAAGTGTTATAAATAAATAAGATAAAAGACGTAAAATAAATTGTGTCAATTCAATAATACCGGTTAATTTGTTTGGAGGCCTAGACGTCTTTAACGAAATGTATTTCTAGGGTATAAAGTATAAGGGTTTACTAGATGTCTTTTAAAAAATGTATTTCTAGGGTATAAAGTATAAGGGTTTAGGATGTTTGGATTGATCCTAACTATTGAATCTCACCACTAATTATTTTGAATTGAGTTCAAAACTAACGTTGCCAATACCCATGTCTCTCATGGGTAGCATTTGGATGACATTGTGGTTGGTCAATGTCACCAATATCACCAACCACAATGTCATGTAAGTGCTACCCGTCTCTCATCTCTATTGCATAGCTTGACGCAAACCAAATGTCATACTTCATGAATGTTTAACCTTGACCAGAAATTGGAGAATTTTTCCTTGAAGGAAATTATCAACCTCAATCACGCAAGCGCATAAAGCCATAAACACATTCTAAAACCGACCGCATTATTTGAGAATGTTGCATGACCATTGTATTTCGAGGAGTGTTATTTTAAAGGCAAAATTACACAATTCGTCCCTTAACTTAATTTTAAGTAACACTTTAGTCCTTTATCTTTTTTTTGTCTCGATTTGGTCCTTTATGTTATAAAATGTCAACAATGTTATCCTTTTTTATCAAAAAAATAATAAAAAACTCCAAAAGAAATTATCAAAAACTCATAAACAAACCTAAATCTTCATCATACAAATCAAGAAACTCAAATTTCATTGAAAAAACCTCATTAAAAATGATAAGATATTGTCATTTTAAAACATAAAGGACTAAATCACGACAAAAAAAAGATAAAGACTAAAGTGTTACTAGAAATTAAGTTAAAAATGAATTGTGTAATTTTGCCTATTTTTAAAGTGAGAGAAATAATAGTAACAAAATCCAATACATATTTATACGATGTCTGATGTCAAAAGTTGTGTATGTGAAACAATTTTGTTATATTTCAACAAACATTTTAGAGGTCTTTGCTATCAACTAGATTATGAGGCCAAACATCTTTAAAAAAAAAAAAAGGAATAGAAGATCGTATAAAACAGACAACAAGAGGTACTCTGAACCTATTACAACATGGAATAACAAATATAAAATGTGTTCATTAACAATGTACACCTTTTACATTAAGGTGTATTACTTGAACAACCATTTGTTGGACACAAAAAATATACAAAAAAGAGTAGGTATCGACATGAAAATGAAGTCAATACATAGAAAGAAAGTAAAAACGCAATATGAATATAAGAGAAAAAGTTATCGGAAAATAATTATAGAAATATTATTTCTTTTGTCAAAATATAAAGTGTGCACATTGTTTATGAACATCTAATTTTTGAATGGATCTGCATTAAGATTCCGCTATAAATATTGTCTTCGAAGAACTTTAAAAAAATTGAATATATCACTCATAAAATATTTGTATCTTTTTTTTTAAAAAAAAAAAATATCGTTTGTTTTTTTGTAAAAATAAAAATTTGTTGTATGAGTGAAGTACTTTTAATTTTTTTTCTTTCTTTCAAGATATGATCTCTTCTTTGTTTTTTTGTAAAAATATAAATTTGTTGTATGAGTGATGTACTCAATACTTCTATCTTTTAATTTATTTTTTTTTCAAGATATGACCTCTTCTATACACTTTTTTTTTTGAATGTGACCTCTTCTAGACACTTGTTAGCATATGGTTTTTTTTGAAAATAAAAATCCTAAAGTCCTAAACTAAACGCAGTGTTGTGTAACTGTGATTGTTTCTTCTTATTTTGTTACCGCTACATGTACTTGTACTAGGTGTTTAAGGTAAAAGTAGTCATGATTGGTGGTACCACTGTGAGTAAGTCGACTAGACAGAAATTATGGATTATTTCACTTTTTTAGTTTGAAATTTACTGTCTTCATCCAATGACAGCATGAAGTCATCCCAAAGGAAAAATGTGAAAAAGATTGACGTGATTGTGTGGCTAGTTCTGCTCTAAAATAGAGATTTTCATCGGCTGACTGAAGATGCGTCTGCAGTAAATATACATTTTTAAGATAGACATCATTCTTTCTTGGCTGTGTGGAAAGAAATTTTAACATATTTTAGGCAAGTGAAATGCTAACACGCTTATATGAAATTTAAAATAATAATTTCATTTTTAAAAAATTTGTATTCAATCCATTGAAATATTAAAAAAATAATTTTTTATATATATAATTTTTCAATTGTTTTTATTTTTAAATCTCCTTGATACACTTGTTAGCAAAACTCTTTAAGCAATTTGCAATTTCACTAGTTGGAGAGTAAATTTAAAAAGAGTCATCCTAATCAGGGTTTGTTTGGTAATACCTAATTTTAAGTTTATAGTTTATGTCTTATAAGCTTATTTGACTAAAAAAAAAAAGTTTGGTAATGATTATTTTCTCACGAGTTCATAGCTTATTTTTATGATCTTATAGTGATTTGTGATAAGTTAATTCAAAAGTGGTTATAGCAATTTTAATATCCTTTATTATAAAAGTTAGACTTGATGACCTAGCATGTTTGCCCTGATCCTTTGCATCTCTTAAGCATGTAATTATTGCTAATCTAATCTTTCAACAACACACTTAATCACAGTTGTTGATTCAAACTCTATTTTCAAACTTTTCACTTTCTCTCTCATACAGAAACGTCATAATGACAATTGAAAACAATTCTAATCATCCTCTTTTTCCCTCCCTAACACGCAATTAATGTTAATCAACTCAGTCAACCACTCTCTTCATCTCAGTCGTAGATCTCATAACCTCGTTTTCCTTTCATCTCAGTCGTATTAAATTGTCAATAATATCATTTGATTCTTTAATCATATCTGTTTTGATATGATTAAACGCTATTAAAAGCAGACAAAGAATAATTAAATGATATTATTGGTTAGTTTTCCTTAAATGTATACAAGTTGACTTGCCTTTTATGTGTTTACTCGATCATTATTGACAGCCCATTTTTAGGCATGTCAGGCGCACCAACATTTATGACATAGAGGGAATTGAAAGTTTGTTTTTGTTTATCGCTGAAACCATGCATCTCTATAGTCTTGAATTTTAGTTTAGCTTTCAAATCTCATAACAGCTCATTTTTTAGCATGTCAGGCGCACCAACATTTATGATATAAAGGGAATTGAAATAAATTTTTTTTGCTTAATTACACTTTTGGCCCCCTAAGTTTCCCAAAGTTGTGATTTTGGCCCTCTAAAAAAACAACTCTTTTCAGGCCCCCTAAATTTACTTTCTGTTGCAATTTTGACGCCCCACGCCAATTTTGACCTAGTCAACAGACACGTGGGCGCCACGCGTGTTAATTTTTTTAAAAAAAAATAATAATTTGTAATTATAAAAAAATTGTTTTTTTTTAATTACAAAAATAAAAAAGTTTTTTTTTAAAAAAAAATGGTTTTTCTTAGTTAAAAAAAAAATATTTTTTTTTGTTTTTTTATTAAAAAAAAATTAATTAGAAAATAAAAAAATATTAAAAAATACATAAATGTGTCCACGTCAGCGTTGACTGGGTCAAAATTGGGGTAAGGGGCCAAAATTGCAACAGAAAGTAAACTTAGGGGCCTGAAAAGAGTTGTTTTTTTTAGGGGGTCAAAATCACAACTTTGGGAAACTTAGAGGGCCAAAAGTGTAATTAAGTCTTTTTTTTTAAGCAGAAATCATGCATCACTATAGTCTTAAGTTTTAGTTTAGATTTCAAATCTCATACACCACTAATAATGATATTAACCGTTGATATTTTCTCGATACAACATCTTGCATCTGATGAACACACAAATTGATTATTAATTTGAGCAAATCGGGTTGATGTTGAGTTTGTAAAATGGAACCACCAAACAAACGCACCAACATTGCAATGGAACAAGGTTAATCATAACCAGAATGAGGAAATTTGTACTTGAAGGAAATGTTATATCTGGAAGTAACATTGGCGAAAAAGTTTTCATAACCTGGTTATCTCTTTCACCATATGATGTTAAAATTCCTTTCAAATTTCAAAGAAGACAATTTCCAATATTTGTTTCATTTGTCATGACAATCAACAAGAGTCAAGGGCAATCACTTAAAAGTGTTGGAATTTATTTGCCGAGTCTTGTGTTCTCGCATGGTCAGTTGTACGTTGCAATCTCAAGAGTCACTTCAAAACAAGGATTGAAAATACTAATTGTTGATGGAGATGGAGAAAATACTGATATGACCTCAAATGTTGTTTATCACGAAGTCTTTCGTAATGTATCTTGATGTTAAAGTTCAAACTTTTTTTTATGTATGCTACCATTTCATTTTGTTGCTATTGTTGTCGTAGAAGGGAACATATTTTTAAATTTTGTTAAAACTTCTATTAACTGTATATGTTTACTTTGTTGCAACTTCTTCTCAGTAGGACCTGTGCGATAGCACGGGTCAAGAGTCTAGTTAGTTTTAATCATGTGTTCTACCTTAAAGTAATCCCGCTTAAAATAAACATTTTTGTCTGGTGGTTGTTCCTCAATCGGATTCCAGCAAATGCTACTTTGCTTAGGCGACATATTTTAACCATTTATGATGCCAATTGTTCAACAGATTGTGGGTGTGGAAAGATAGAAATCATTCGTTTACTAAATGTGATTTGTATGCTAGACTTTGGTCTTTAATTTCCAGTTGGTTAGGTTTCTCAGCGGATCTTCATGACAATTTACAAAATCACCTTCTTCAGTTTGGTGGTCTAGGGGGATTTTCGAACAATGCTTGGTTGGCTTTTAACATTACCTGGATTTCTGTTATTCGAGTCATATGAAAGGAGAGAACTGAGAGATTTTTTCAACATAAGGTAGACATTCTTCAAAGTTTAAGATAAAAGGTTAAGTTGCAGGCTTTCTGGTGGTTAAAATCGACTTATGCTATGTTCGTTTTTTATTATCTTGTTTGACGGCATAATCCTTTGTCATGCTTAACGGTTGTTTCCTAGTTTCTCTTTCTTCCTTCTCATTGTTGTTTTTTGTAATGTGACTCTATTGGAGATGTGTGTTATTTGAACAATCATTTGTATGACAACTTTCAGGATAACCATAAATCTACAAAAGAAAATAGATATTGACATGAAAATCAAAACAATAGAGAGAAGGTAAAAATATAATATGAGTATGAGAGATAAAGTTGTCACAAAAGTTATCACACAAGCTTGTTAGTTTCTCCGGTACACCATATGTTGGAGGGACTTTTGGTTGGGTTTATTAATATATACTACTTCTTTAGCCTTTTAAATTTTTTTAATTAAAAACAATTTTTTTATGTCATTTCATATTTATAAACTACTTCAGCATCTAATTTTATCCAACACTATAAATTTAATTAACTATCTTATTCGCTATAAGTTCATATATGTTATAAACTAACTTTTGGGCTATCTATTCCTACCTTTGTTAATATATATGTTCCATTTTTTATTGTTAAAAAAAAAACTTTTGGGCTATCTGCTACTTTCTATCTAACAAAGTGTTTTTTTTTAAGCAATCTAACAAAGTGTTTTAGGAATATTGTTTAAGGAATTCTAAAAGAATTTTTTTTATCAAAATACAAATTAAATACTTTTCAAAATCATAAATCACCTTTCTAAGCAAAAAATAATAATATTTTTTTTAAAACTATGTATCCAGCCCAATATCAATTAAACCGAGGAGTCAAATTTCACCGTTTATTTGCGGAAGCTCCGTTTAAACAATGTTCTATGAGTATTTGTTAACATTTTTTATTAAAAAAACGATAAGAAAGTATTTGTTAACATTTTCTATTAAAAAACGAAAAAGAATTAAGAAAGACAGGAGCTACACATCTCTTTCCTCTTTCATTGAATTTGACACTTGCAATTGCAATGCTGGTTGGTTTGTGTTCAGATGAATTCAAAACAAATAGAATTGTTCTTTCTTAAATCAAACTAGAAAATTGCTTTCTTCTTTCTTCCCTGTTTCTACTTTTCTTATTTATTTCATATCTAGTCACAATGTTAAGATAAAAAAATACTTGGTTCTTAAAAATGATTGGTTATTGGTTCTTAAATTATTTGATACATAAATTTTTCTAAAAATTTACTTTATGGTTTTTAAAATTTTGTTTAAATTTTAGATTTAAATATGGTGTCAATCCCTCCAATTATAGCATTTTTTTGTTTTTTGTTTTAGAACTTGTAATTATAGTAGAAAGTTTTCAAAGATAAATAGAGGAAATATAAATGACTATTCTTTTCTTGATTGGATAGTTTGAGCTGAAGTTAGAAAGATAGAATTAAAAAGTAGGACCCACGCGTTTTCTCTCTTCTCCTCCCTTGTTAGAAGAAAGTAAAGTTTTATTTTTATTTTTATATTTTTTGGTCTAGCAAGAGTTTTATTTTATATTTTTCCTAAATTTGTCTCTTTTACAAATTTGTCATTATATTTTCTAATATACATAAAAATTAAATTTGATAAACATTTATATTCATTTGTTTCGGTGTTTTTTTTTAGGATTATCATATTATCAATATAAAGTTTTTGTTATCCTTCAAAAAAAATTAATCTAATGGAGAACTTATGACACTTGTTCAATGAGTCCAAATGTTTAACCACATTTTTTTTAAAGATATTAAAAGTAACAAATTTTTATTGAAAACCACAATTATTTATTAAAAAATTATATATTTAATATACATACATAAGTTTTAATGCAAATTTACTACTTTAAATTTCTTAACATGTGCAAATTTGCATATGTTAGAAAAACTTTTTCTCTCATCTTATTGGTCAAAAACAATGGAGAGAGAAAACGTAAGAGAGAAAAAAGAACATAATGTGAGTATATGAGAGAAAATTGTTAAAAAGTTGTCACAAAATGGCTGTACAAATATCATTTCTCTTTAATTAAGGTGTAATGGCTTTTTTGCCCCCTAGACCCTAGATATTGGGGTTGTCCCCCACACCCCACTTTTATTGAACGATTCAGGTCTCTTGTATTTTCATCCTTTTTTTACTTTGTAGTCCCTTTTTTTTTCTCTTTCAAATTTGCGTTAACGACAATGCTAAATAGATACCTTTGGTTTTTACACTCATTCAACATCTTAATTTTTTTTTTTACTATTGTATCACAAACTTATCACATCATTTTTTTTCTTCTCTCTCTCTGTTTTAAGATGTGTACGCCCTCAAGAGGTACACAAATTATTTTCCTTACATTAAGAAGGCGCTATTTCTAGATGCACATGTCTCACATGCATTGTTGTATCTCTCACAGGCTTTTTTAATTTTCTCCAAAGTAGTTTTTGTTGTAGTGTGTGTCATCCAACTTTCATAGGCCTTTTCTTTTAAAAATAAAAAATAAAACGCAAAGAAAACACCAAAAGTTTGGAATCCAAGTTATGGATTTTATCGCTCTCGTGCAAGCGAGTTGATTTATGGTATTTTTAAATTTAAATAAAAGTCACACTAACTACGAGATTCTCAAAGTGGAGATGTAAGACATTATAGCCAACCAAACACCTTGGAAAATTGACTTACACTAACTATGAGAGGCATTGAGGTTAAAAATTAATGGAAAGAGATCAATTTGACTAACATAAAGGCAGTTAAAGGACCTAAACGTAACAATAATTAGTTGTGCGGCCAAAATGAAAATCTTAAATAACTTAAGAGACCAAGTTTGATAACAATGAGTCTCTTTTTTCAAAACTCCTCCGGGTAGAATAACTATAATTAAGTCCTTATTTAAATCATTTTTATTTTTAGGAGTGAGGAGAGTCGTAAGATTCATTGGGACAAAGTGTGTTAATGAAGGAAAAAAAAAGGTGGGTTAGGGGTGAGAAATTCAAGAGCTTTTAATCTAGCTCTCTTAGAAAAGTGGTGTTTGAGGTTAAGGAGAGAAAAATAACGTCTTTAGCATAAAGTTTTAGTTAAGAAATATGGACTTTTAATTGAGTTGGTGGGTAAGAAATGAAGAAGAGACTCGTGGTGGTAGATATGTATTTGTTGTATTGAGAAGGGTGATGAAGAAGATGGTTTTGTAAGAATATGTTGAGGAAGATAGAGTGGGTGCCAGTGGCGGATCTTGACTAATTTTTTAGGAGGAGCCAAATATTCATAACCTATATATATGTAAGTGTGTTCATGTGTAGCTACAAATTGTAATTTGGGGTAGATGGTTGTTGTGCTTGATTTCTGCCTGAGGATCACTAGTTCAAATCTTGGCAGACACTTTTTGTGAATAAAAATAAAAAATGCATTATAAATACAGAAAAAAAGGTACAGATGGAATCGAACCCACAACCTCATGATACAAAATGCCTCCAATATCCATTACAACGAATGCAACTCATATGTAATATTATGCCTAATATAGTATTTATTAGAAAACTGGGGGAGTCATGGCTACCATGGGCTCCCATGAAGATCTGTCATTGGTGGGTGCTATACTTTGTTTTGGGTTGAGCCGTGGATATGGGTGGGGATGCGTTCAAGGATCACTTTAGTAGGTTATTCAATATTTTAGTTGATCAAAATGTTTCGATGAATGACGTTGTGTTTTCAAGTGGTTTGGAGGAAGGGGCTTCGAGTTGGAGAAAAGTTTTGTTTGTTTGGGAGGAAGATTTAGTTGATGGATGCATGACCATGTTAGCTAATGTTTCATTGCAGGATGATGTGGAGGATTTTTGACAGTTAGACATTAATCTCGGTGGCATGTACCCAGTTAAGAAGCTTATAAGCCAATCTCGAAGTTTGATTTAATATTAGATTCTATATTGTATAAGATTTCTTGAAATAATTTGGTTCCATTGAAGGTGTTGCTATTTGTTTGGATATTGTTAAATGATCGTCTTCTAACTACTGATAACTTGTCTCGTAGGGGTATTTGTAATATAGCACCCCCTTTATGTGTGGACAAATGTATCACAGACGAAACATCTAGTCATTTGTTTTTTTATTGTCATGTAGCTTGTAAGTTATGGGTGGATGTTTTGTCTTGGCTAGACATTAGTTGTGCTTTGTCGAACAAAAGCTCTAGTCATGATACTCAATTTATAGGTTTGGTTTTCCAATGAAAAAATGCGATAAAGTGTCTTCACTCGATATGGATTGCTTGTTTGTGGGTGATTTGAACGCAACATAATCAAACTGCTTTTAGCAATCAAGATAGACTTTAAAGTCGTCTGCTATGATTCTAAATAGCACATGAGAAAATACACTTAGCAAAATGTATTCGTTGGAGTAAATGGACATGTGGGCTCGTGATTGTGCATAAATAGGGGAAAAATGATCACTGAGGGGTATGAAGAAAAATGATGAAAATCTGTTCTCTCTCCCTTTGGTACTCTCTAGTAGAGTAATCTCTTCTATTTTTCCTTTTCTTCTTTTATGTACTAAGAACACCAACTCTAATTGGGTTCTCATATATCAATTTACATTTGAATTAATAATCAATTGCAATCTCAATTTTTGGAACCCTTACATCGTCTTATTGGTTTGGTGACGCTTTTAGTGTGGTCTTGGATTAAAAGTAAAGCTAAGGAATTCTCCTACAATTTCTATCAATAGAGTACTCAAGTGCTTATGTGTTTAGGTGTAGCTACCTTTGGATTTTGATTTTGATTTTGATTTTGTTGGGTCGGTATCGCGTTATGTTTTTGTGTATTTTGTTTCTTGACTTTTGTATATTTTCAATCTTAACACTACTTATACTTTGATTGTTTTGTTTAGATAAAAAGTGTGAAGAGGAAAGGGAAATATAATTACGTTTGAAATGAAAAATAATCGTAATTAAGAAAATTTATATAAAGTCATTTTAGTTTTAAGTAAAATTATATATTTGATCTCTTATTTTTTTTTTAAGAACCCAAATAGAATTAGATTAAACAAAACAATCAAAGTATAAGTAGTGTTTAGATTGAAAATATATAAAAGTCAAGAAACAAATACACAAAAACATAACGCGATACCGACCCAACAAAATCAAAATCAAAATCCAAAGGGGCAAAACTTATGTACAGTACCATAGGGATTGTTTTTACTGTTCTCCTGTTAAAACACAACACATGTATTTCAATAATAATTCAATTAATTTAAAATTAATTAATGAGTTAACGCCGCTTCTTCACAATCGTTCCCTTAACAGTCCCGTTCTCTCTCCAAAACCAACCTCCTTCACCGTGAAATTATAACTGCAGCTTCATGAAACCAACCAACATCTCATTTATCCATCACCATAACCAACAAATCTGTGAGACCACACTTTGAGGTTGTGAGCAACAAATTTAATGGCATGTAGATTGAGACCCAATGCTCCCAAAGCAGCTTTGTATTTGTAAAGTTACATTCACTTTTACGAGAGCATACACCTCCATCACCGCCGTCACCGAACACCTCTTGACGTTCAGAAGTTTAAAACCACAAGACACAAACTATTGCGAGACCACACACCTTCCCGTCATCCCTCCGAAACCCAT
>Ga0315914_1006683_pt1 | contig 16242 bp, 7 predicted proteins | sample MpolenodulesMG_FD_203920 | JGI IMG/M metagenome (GOLD analysis project Ga0315914, IMG submission 203920) | Medicago polymorpha root nodule microbial communities from Los Angeles, California, United States - elongated nodules | ecosystem: Host-associated > Plants > Roots > Nodule | place: USA... | reverse complement strand
ACAACAGAGGAAACGACATTTTGTTCATAACCGTATCCAAGTAACTCCAATCTACCGAATCATAAGCTTTTTCAAAATCAACCTTAAAAAGCATCAGCTCCCTGTTTGATTTTTGAGCCTCATCAACCACCTCATTTGCAATCAAAATGCCGTCTAAAATTTGTCTCTCTTTCACGAAAGCTGTCTGAGTATCTGATACGACCCGACCAATAATCATTCGCAATCTATTAGCCAACACTTTTGACAATATTTTATAAAGACACTCAACCAATGCTATAGGTCGAAAATCATTTAATTTCTAAGGGTTGTCAACAATTGGAATAAGAGCTATAAACGTAGAGTTTATACCTCTTGATAGCTTCCCGTTCCTATGAAATTCGGAAATAAATCGCATAACGTCGCCTTTGATATCCTCCCAAAAATCCTTTATAAAATCAAGATTAACGCCATCTGGACCTGGACTTTTGAAACTATCACAGTCCCACACCGCATTTTTTACTTCAAGTTCTGTAAAAGGTAAGATTAAACTCCTTCCTTCCGCAAAAGTCAATTGCTTGAACAATAAATTTTCAGCCCCTGGTCTTGATATGTTTTGAGCCGCAAAATGTTCTTTAAAGTGAGTAAAAACCGCATTTCGAATGGGCTGGACGCCCTCAACTATATTGCCGTTTACCTTCAATGTTACAATGGAATTTCTTCGATGTCGACTAGAAAGCATCGAATGGAAAAACTTTGAGTTTGCATCCCCATCTTTCAACCAGCGAGAACGAGCTTGTTGCCAATTAATACTAGCACTAATACGTGACAAAAAGTGAATGTAGCACTAATGGAGTCGTTACTCATTAATGGTGAATTGAATTTTCAGAGATAACACATCAAAAGTGTATTTTTTTTTAGGGTTAAATGTGTTTTTGGTCTCTATAAAATTGAGATATTTTAATTTGGAGAAATGATATTTATACAACTATTTTGATACAATTTTTGTATAACTTTCTCTCTCATACTCACATTATGTTTTTATTCTCTCTCTTTCTTTTTCTCTCTCTATTGTTTTTGACCAATAAAAAGAGAGAACAACAAAGTTGTCTCAAATGTTGTACCAAAATGGTTGTCAAAATATCACTACTCTTTAATTTGAGTCCATACTTAATTTTAATAGTGTTTTTAATTCCAATAAAAAATTTATACACTCAGTTTTAGTCTATACTAAATCTAAATTTGTTTAATTATGCTTAAACTTTTAAGATTTTGAACAACTTTTTGCAGAACTATTAAGAACATTATTAAAAGTTCGTCTGCAAAAAATTATCTCAAAATTTTATTTCTACGTCCATATTTTTGTTACTTTTATCTTAAACTTTTGTCCTTAAAAAAATTCATATTTAATTCATTTCATGTTTTATTTTTTTGGTACAAGAAGAGGGCAAAGCCCAAAGAAAATTCTAAATTTTAGTAAACGAACCTTTGGTACAAGAAGAGGGCATAACCCAAAGAAAATTCTAAATTTTAGTATACAAACCTTTTTTTTAGGGAATAAAACGAACCTTTTGTAATGTTCTAACTTGTTTCAAAAAAATCGATAAAAAATTTAAGAGTTTAGGGATAGTTAGAGAAACTTTGTTTAAGTAGTGACTAAAACTATATGTAAATTATTTTTCTAGGGACTAGAAAAGCTATTAAAATTAAGTTAGAACTAAAATTAAAAGTTCTAAATTTTACAGGAATCAAAAACATATTTAACCTTTTTTTTATATGATGTGAGGTTTTTTTTATTCTTTCAATGAGGCTTTTTTTCTTTCCCGCTAAGACCTTTCTTCATGAGGCTGTGCTTGGGCTTATAACTAAAGGGGACTTTTCTCTCAGTAAATTGTTTTTGTTATTGCTCTTCTCCTATCTGTTTTTGTCTGTTCCCTTCAAAATAGTCAAGCATGAATTAATTCATGTAGGTGCATTTTCAATGTGAATTAACTCATGTAAGTGTATTTTTCAGCGTGAGTTAACTCATATTGGATGAGAATGAGCAAAAAATATAAGAGAAGAGCAATTCTCATTTTTTTAGGGCCTAAAACCCTTATTTAGGCTAATTGGTTTTCGAGTTGGCTCTAGTATCAAGGCTATTAATACACGAGAAATACACAACTCAAATGACTTGTACACTTGATATTCTTTTAAAGATGAAAGAAGTTATAAAACAATATATGAAAGAATGGTACATAACTCACATAATGAAAATTTGTTTTTATAAAGGTGCATTGTAGAGAAAATATTAAGCACGTTTTTTGTACATTTGAGAGCAATAACTTTTGAGATAACTTTAAATACACAATCTATAATTGCTCTAAAATGTTGATATTTGTTTGAAACATTTTTTCATTTTTAGCATATTAAAAAAATAATATTAAGTAATTATTTTTCAACCATTAACTTCAATCAAATGTCCTTTTCCAATTAATATAATTAGTAGATTTAGGATGTTGCTAACGAATGTTCTAAGAGCATTGTTTAAAGATTTTCTATAAAAAATAATTATCATGAAAATACAAGTTATTTTTATCAATGTAATACATAATTATAACATTATTTTATACAATGTTATTTCTTTTGGTTTCATAATCGATACACTTAGGACATTCATTCTTAATTTTATAATTTATTGTATTATTATAAATAAATTATGTGAAGATAATATTACCATATAAGTGAAGTTACATTGTATAAATATTTAAGGATTAGTTATAAATACAGTGAATAAGTAGGGTCGACTGACCCCACTGCCCCACATTCTATCTGTGCATGCATGTTGCCTTGTTGGGTTGATAATTGTGTATTATTTGAGTTGTTGCGGATCATTTACTTAGGTTGTTCGATTTACACCTAAGCATTTTAATATTTCTAAGCAGGTTGTGTAGGATTTTTAATATGTAACATTTTTAATATTTTCTAAGTTTACGTGAATTTTTACTGTCCAAGTGTAATTGAGTTTTTAATATTTTTTAATTTTAAATATGTAACATTTTTATTTTTAAACATGACAAGATATATATCATATTTATATGACAAGACTGTCTTTGCAAAACAATTACATATATCTTTCCTTTAAAAAAAATTACATATATCCTTTTCAAATTATTTTTTAACACTTTAATTTAAAATAACCAAAATACAAAAAACAACTCAAATATAAAGCAAAACAAATCCTATAAATAACTCCAATATAAGTACAAACTAAATCAAAGGCAAACTAGTTACAGAACCTTGTAAAACAAACCTGAAGTTATTAATTAAATCTCTAACAAAGAAAGGGTATACAAATCCTGGCAAAGAGTGCCACCACTGCCCTGAAATCAAGTTGATCCATGGTTAGCTAGAGCATATGAGATGCATAATTGCCTCCTTTAAAGGTGTGATTGCAAATTGCAAATGCCATTCAAGCTTCTCGCCAAATGTAACCAATTTCTCCATCTAGTTTTGATTTTAGAAAGGAATAATATACTGTCATTATTGAAAGCAAGAATCACAGCTTGCGTCACATTCTATCCATAAGTTCTTCCAACACATATTATGAATATTTAATTTTTTTTATAATTTATCAAAAAAGACCAAAAAAATTAACTTAGTAATTAAATAATTGTATATAACTATAATTTTATTTTTCAAAAAATTTCATTGACAATACAAAATGAAATTTTTTAATTTGTTTTTAAAATCATGAGTAAAAAATTATATTATATTTGCTAGATTCCGTATTATAGCTCTCCAGAAAAAAAAATGCTAGATAAGCTAATAAATATATGAAATGGTCCTTTTTTTTTATAGTAAGAAACCATCTCTAAGATATTACTTTGATGTGTTCTACAATCTCATTATCCCCTGCATTCTTTGAAGAGATAATAACTCCATTTCGTGGAAGGAAGAATTTATCACTCAAAGTAGTATATAAAGATTTCACCAAGAATTCATTTGTGCGTTCAAGATACCAATTCCACTTGTCTTTGTCCTTTTTATTTCGCAAGTAATAAGAAGGTTCCTTAGGTCGACAAAAGCACGATCCTCCCAAAACCTCAATACCACTCTTCACTAACCCCATTTGTCTCACCTTGTTATTCTTTTGAGTGAATATAAAGGAAAATTCAAGAGAAAAGATTTTCAACCTATTTAAATATCATACCAAAAGAAAGTTGATTCCCAATTACCACGACTTTTCTTTTCAAACTCCAAAAAACCAATCTTGGATATTATTCAAATCTTTCTCTAAGGCACGTAAGTTCGTCCAACAAAGAAAAGGTGATTTTAATTTATCATTATTAGAGTATAGTACATTTTCTGGTCATTATTATAAATAAAAATTAATATTTTATATTCATTCATTAAGTAATGTATGTGTCTATAATAAATGTTATATACATAATTAATTAAATGAATCTAAAATACACAGTTTTGCTTATAATAGTAACCAGATGGTGTACATTTAAAGGACAATCACAATTTGCGTGCTAAAAAAATGAAAAACTCATGAGCTCGAAAGCCACTATGTATGACTACTCCTTCCATCCAACAATAAGTGAGTTTTTTTTAAAAAAAAATATTGTCCTAAAATAATTGACTCATTTCACTTTTCAATACAATATTAATTATTCTTTCAACAAAAATACAATATTCCATGATTGTTATGGTACATCTTGTACCGTAGCAATTACACTTTTGATGTTAATATATTTCATTTTTGTTTGTTAAAAAAACAAAAATACAATATTAATTATATTTTTTCAATTATAACTCTAATTAATAATACTTACATCACTCTCAATTTAACATATTTCACTTTGCATTTATAACAGTGGAAAATGTATCAATACTTAACGAGAGCACTTAAAATCATTTTTTCTCTCATTTATTTATACATTTTTCTAAATATATACTCCCTTCGTCTCACAATATTAGTCGTTTAAAATGTGTACACGAGTATTAAGAAAATGATTAATTGTGTTAAATTCAATGGTAAAATTAATAGCGTTTACTAAAATACACTTATTAAATGTAATTAGTGGGGTAGTTAAATTGGATGAAATTCAATAAATAAAGGTACAAGAGTGAAAGAAAATAATAAATGCTGCATTGGTATTGTAAAGTGACAATTATTTTAAAAAAAATAAAAATGTTAAAGAGACAATAATTATGAAACGGAAGGAATATGAAATAGACAAATGACTCGCTTAATCCAGGTATGAGGTGAGGAAGTAACTCCAAGTCGGCTGAATTATTTTCTTTATAGGAAAAATCGTCTGAATTAATGAAGAAACGGATGACAGATCAAACATTAAATGCTGTGAGGTTATGATTAAGTCCAAGTTGACCCGGCAAGGCTACTATTTTGCGTGCTTGGCAATAAGAGACAAGGAAATCGGCTGAATAAATTGTAGCATTAAATGATCTCATGTTTTCTTATTCGTACTCAACGGCGGAAAATGTCGCTTGTTTTTTTTTTTTTTTATCAAAAAAGCTCTCTTTGATAATTGGTTTTTCACCACGAGTTTATAGTTTATTTCACAAACTTATAAATTATTTTTTAGATGCTATTTCAAGCAGCGTTTGACTACCCTTGTTTTTATCCATTACAATTTATTAATATAACTTCCTCATAAATACTACTGTGTCTCTTGCGAACAAATATCCACTTCTTTTTCAAAAAAATAAAAAAATAATCACTTGCCTTTCCTTGCTTTTTTCTTTATACGGCATACCTTCAGTTTTTTTAGTTTTTTTTGTAAGGAACCAATATACTTTTCTTAACGTACAAATCAATATACCTTCAGCTGTATTTACATTTGATAAAAATATACCTTTTGTTATTTTGAACAAAATAAAATTATATTACATCTATTTAGCATGCATATGATAATTATTAAACTTTTTTTCAGGAAGATTACATCTAGTGTAACTATCAATTATTGTTAATAATAATAATAATAATAATAATAATAATAATAATAATAATAATAATAATAATAATAATAATAATAATAATTTGTACCAAAAAAAAATAAAAAAATAATAATAATACATTCCAATAACCGTCTATTATTACACTTAATTGTTTTATAAAGTATAAACACTTAAATGAAAAAAAATAATAATATAAAGGATATATTAAGCTAATATATTTAAAGTAGTTTTTCCAAAAAATATTTAAACTACATATTTTCAATTGCTTAAATATTAATCGATATAAATTTTATTACAAATTAAAAATACCCTTTTATGTCATTTTACATTTATCAGCTAGTTGAACCGCTAATTTTACCAAACACTTCAATTAGCTTATCAGTTACTCCCTCCGATTTTAAATATAAGCAAAATTCACTTTTTAGGTTCATTCATTTAATGAATCACATACATCATTAAATGAATGAACCTAAAAAGTGAATTTTGCTTCTATTTAAAAACGGAGGGAGTATCAGTCATTAGTCATTAGCTATAAGCTATCAGTTATCAGCTATAAGCTATTAGCTAGCTTATCAGCTATAAGCTATCGGCTAGTAACACTCTTGTTTAAGAGTAATGCTAGTAATATATTTTTTTTAACACTCTCTCTAATACTTACTCTTTTAATGATTTACATTATTATGAGTCTATACTTTAAAAATTGAATCCACACAAAGTGGTGAGATATAGATTAATTTAATTCAATAAAAGAGTAAGTGCGGGAGACAATGTTGAAAAGTTAGTGTTGTTAGCATTTCTCCTTGTTTAATTTTTTTTATTGGTTTAAATTAATGTGAGTTTATATTTTGAAAATGAAATTCATATAAAATAGTGAGGTTTACAATACTTTCATTCAATAAAAGAGTGATTGTGTACGAATGTGCTCCACGCACGAGAATCCATCGAGAAAAAATTAAGTAGAGATTCGTTTGGAGGACTTATTTTTGAGTTTATACGAAACAGTTTAGGCAAATAAATAAAATTTTATATATTATTTATAAGTTTGGCAAAGTAGTTTATTCGTTAGTAAGAACATATGAATTAACTTAAAAACGTATTTATTTGTATAAGCTATTTTTTTGGGTAAACTTGTTTGGGATATGGTTCATGCTTCTAATAAACTTTGGGTTGAAATTCTATCCGACAGATATGTAGCAAGTCCAAAAATCCTCCAGGCCATTACTCGCCCTAGCGACTAAGTTACTTGGGCGTCCATCATTTGCGCTAAAATATTCTTAAAGATGAATTTTCTCGGTGAGCCGTATCAGGTTCTTCCTCATTTTGGTTATGTCCTTGGATTTCTCTTGGCTTTATAGGTTCTCTTGCTCCATACATTGACATCCATGATCTCCATTTGACGGTTAAAGATGCGTTCTCTTCAAATAACTTTCATACTGACTGTCTCTTCACTCAACTCCCTCCATCCGCTACAGAAGTCATCAACGATATGCATGTCAAGTTCAATGCCTCTATACAAGATACCTTCATCTGGAACCATAACAAAAAAAAAGCACTCATACAACCAAAGGCGGATATTCTTGGTTAATTGCTCGTTCGAACCAGATTGATAATCTTGATTCTCCTTCTTCTTGGACTTGGATTTGGAAATTACAGTTGCTAGAAAAGATTAAATTCATGTTTTGGTTGGCTTGCCACAACTCGGTGCCTACTCTTTCCTTGCTCAACCATAGAAACTTGGCTCAATCCGCAATTTGTACCAGATGTGGCTTTCAAAACGAGACTTTTCTTCATTGTGTTCGAGATCGCAACCAGTCTAGAATTTTGTGGCAGCAGGTTGGTTTCACTCGTTCTAATTTCTTTTCAAATGAAAACACTCATGATTGGCTCAAAAATGGCTCATTGGGACCTCTTTCTCGCCTATTTGTTGCCACGCTTTGGTGGGTATGGAGGACCATGAATATGACGTGTTTAGGTAATGAAAATTGGTCCACTACCTGTCTTACTCTCGACATACATGACATCGTTAATACTCTTAATTCTTGCTACACCATAGTCACTAATGTAGCGCCAGAAACTATTTCAGTTAAGTGGAATAACAACAATTACTCAGGTGTTATTCTCAATGTTGATGGTAGTTGTCTTTGCTCCCCTCTTCTAACATTTTGTATGTCGAGCTCTATGCCATCTATCATAGTCTCTTGTTGGCTAAAAACATGGGTATCACTGAGCTAGTTTGCTATTCTGATTCTCTTCATGGTATTAACATCATCAAAGACCCCTCCTTGAAATATCATATGTATGTTGTTTTGATTCAAGACATAAAAGATTTAATTGAGCAAGATTTAATTGTGTAGTGATACGACTGAAACCTTATTTTTGAGAGCTTAGCTCTTTTCCTTTTTTTTTATTTTTTATATTCCATTGTTGTCTTGTTTTCTTGTTTTTTCTTAGCATTGCAAAAAAAAAGAGTATAAGTTACACTTTTTAATAAGTTTAAAAACAATCAATCCATGGGGACCTAAGATTAATATTTTAAATGTTAAATCTGTTTTTTTTATCCGTGTATATATTCAAACTTTTCATTTCAATCTTTATAGAAAATTTATTTGACTTTTAATCCTTTAAAATTTTCCTATCAGCGCATTTGATCATTATTTTTTATGTGTATCAATTGAATTTTTTTTTTTAAAGTTATATCTAGTACGCTATAGAATTCTCTCTTGCAAAAGTTTAAATTTTTTTAACAATAGCTGAAATAAATATAACTTTTTAATTTAAATTCAATTCATGTTTTGTTAAATTTTTTTGATTTTTTTTGGAGAGATTATTACAATATTTTAAACATTCATGTATAAATATGAAGGGTACACATGACCTTACTTAAAAGTAAGGACCAAAGTGCGGATTGAAAAATTTTGGGGAACTAAAAGTTCATCAAAATATTTAGAGGGATTAGAACGAAAAGTTGAAATATTTTTAAGAACCAAAAACATATTTAACCCATATTGTAGAAACAAAAAATTCTTTTATATTTTATTTTTAGACAACTAGCGGAAATGTCAATAGTTATTTAAAATTCACACATTAATGGAGGAGCAGAATTTTGAACTCCGATCACAATATCAAACGTAGTATTTTGAGCATAGTTATTGGTTCATATAGAACTCATTGACAAAAGGAAAAATTCCTTAATGCCCATGGAAAAAAGGTGTTCTTTTTTGGTTACATATAAAAATAAAGAAATGATATTTGAACATTTTGAACAATTATTTTATGATAATTTTTATGACAATTTTCTTTTTCACACTCATTTTATGTTCTCATTTTCTCTTTCTGATGCTTTGATTTTTGTGCCAAAACCTATATTTCTTTGTATATTTTGGTTGTCTATCAAGTTCTCATATATAATGGTTATTCAAATAACATTTTTCATAAAAAAAAAGGGTTAAGTGATGTAGTATTTTTCTATCAATAAGTATTTTTGTTATCGTCTCCACAAGGACTAGCGCGATATTTGAGCCATTCAACAATTAATATTGTTCTAAGTGTATGGATTTAAAATGTGTGTTTATGTAAACCTATATAAACTATTTGACATAAAATAAATAGAGAAGAGATAGGACCATTTCGCTTGGGGTCAGAGACACTCAACCAAGCGTAACAACTGCAATCTCACGATCAAATAACGGATTCTAGCTTTTTAAACGATATTATCACAATCACTCAACAACATCATTAGTGTCCAAATGATGTCATGATTTCTAATGGACTATTCAAAAGTCGATTTTCCAAACTATTAAACAATCACAAAGTCGATCGGATCGTTTAATCAACGATTTTCCAATCTATTAAACGACCCAAAAACATTAAGTTCTTGATTACAAAGTGATTATCAAAGATTAAATCCTATGTCTAGAATTAAAACTTAAATAGATTGTTATTCTATTCCTAGATCCAAAAGTATTTGTCAATATCATTTCAGACCTCAATAAAGCTTTAAATACAAGAATAACAACAATATTAAATAAATAAGATAGAACCATATATTAAAAGATCAAGAGTTTACATAATGGCTTGTTTGAATACCTCAAAACCCACAAGGGTAGATGTAGCTACATATGTCTATGCAAGCTTGGCAAAGGATGAAAGAAAGATAAAGATTCATAATGTCTCAACAAATCTTGGGTAGAATCTACTTCTAACACCTTACTTTGTGTTTCTCTCTAGAAATGCCATCTTTCTCTAAGAACCCAAAAAATCTCCAAAAATGGTGCCGCTTGTACAAGAAGAACGTGATCCTCCTTGGTTCCCAAAACGTTCTTTTTTCCTGTGCGGCTAGCTTCCTTTTATCATGCTGTTGCCTTACTTTCTTCCAATTCGGGTCAACACCTCTCACTTGGTCAAAGCCCATTTTTATTTAATTATGCATAATGATATTTATATTCATACCTCTCTTTCTTGTTAGGCTAGACCAGTGGCACAATAGTGGCAAAATATTAGTTGTTTCTCATTCTCTTTAAACTTAAGAATATGTCATACTAATTGACAAATAATAGTAACAATACACTACTTGACTCAATAAACAATGATATGACATTTTATTTAAAAGGACTTTAAATTAAGTACTAAACTAATAAAAATAGAATTAAAACTTATTTAAAAAGACTCTAAAAATGTGATGTGACGGACTGTCATCATTAAATAACCTTGTGAAATGTTAAAGAGTGTCATGGACCGCTAGTTAAGAAAACTAATAAATATTGTTGTAAAAAACTTTTTGGAAAAGTGGCATATGCAACTTTTTGAACTAAAAAACTTGGTATCAATAAAAAGTTTATATATTTTACGTTCTTAACTAGTTTTTTTTTAACTCATTAGCATGATACAATATGTTTTTAGTTTCTATAAATATATCAAATTTTGTTTTTAATCCTAATAAAAAAAAGTGGCATGCTTACATTCCGTTTTTAGTCGTCATAACTTTTTTTAACAATTTTCTATTTGTAACAAAATAAAATTTACAATAACTATAAACTAACTTTTATATCTCACACTTTAAGTGTTAGCTCAATATTAAGATTTTACTCTTATAATCTCAATTCTCAAGTTACATGGTTCAAATTTAAATCCCCAAGAGCCTATTGTAAAAATACCTATTAATTTAAAAAAAAAACTTCTATATCTCATTTATTTTTGTAGTTTTATCATCTAACTTCTCCATAAACAACAATAAACTTATAAGCACTTTTCTCGAAAGTCAAGAACTAGAAACTTAGTTTAACTCAAAGTTAGAAGTTAATTAAAACTAAATCTAAAGATAATTCAAAGGGGAGAGCTAGCAACACCAATACAAACACTTATCAATTAAAAATACATTACTTGAAAAAAACTAATTAATAAAAAAATGCATAGTGAGGCAGAATCCTTAGCCTTTGACAATTCCAAAAAATTTCTTTGCCTTCTAAATTACATGGAATGGGGATGAGTATCACCCTTACTCCATGTATCACATGTCCCCGAAATATCATAATATTTTTTGGTCATTCTGTTATTTAAAAAAAAAAAAAACAAGTATTACCCTTATTTTTAAACATCTCTATTAAATTGAAATTCATCTTAAAAATAATATAAAACTTAAAAATAAAAATTAGGTAAGTTTTATTTTGCGTGGTTGGGAGGAGAAACAGAGGGATCACTCCTTTTAATAGTTTAAGTAAATATTTTTTGCTCTTATTTCTAAAGAAAAAAATAATAATTCTGGATAAATTATATATACATTTGTTGAAGCCATAAAAAGTGTGGTCTAAACTAAAAAAATGTTTTTTTTGGCACTCAATAAAAAAAATGTTTTAGTCATTACTATAAGCATATGGAAAATAACAAATTAGTAAAATCTTCATCATATAATTACCAATTACATATTGCATGGCATTAGTACACACTAGTATATTTCATACAATACTTTAAAATAAACATATAAATACTATTAAAAAACAAAGATTTGTCCCTTGCTTGGCACATGTACACACTAGTATAATATATCGCATGCTCATAAACTATAAACACCAATATAAGGCGTTTCTATTGATGCAATCCAAAGTTTTCCATTTTTCTCTTCTACTTCACTAATGTTCTTTATGGTCTTCCTTTCCAAATCTTCCAAGGTTTCTAATATTTTCCCTTCATCACTTAGCTTTACAGCTGATGAATACAAAGCAACCCAAAACTCGCCATATGAATTTCTCCTTATATTGTCGGGAAAACCTGGAAGATCAACAAAAGTACTGACTTTGCCAGCTTTTGGTCCATGAAGCCAAAGCCGAAGAATCCTGCAGTTCGAGGTTTCAGCTACTAGAAGAAATGAACCATCTTTGCTTAAAGCAACACCATTAGGAAAAGCAAGGCCTCTTAATAAGACCTTCGCTTCTTTTGTTGACTTATCATATTTCATTAACCTCCCGGTCTTGTCTCCACTAACAAGTAAAAGTGTATATTGCCTGCAAATAAAAGTGACCAACATATAGATCATTCCATTACTATTTTTTAATAAGCCAAATTAGCTCACTGAAATTGACACCACTGGAATCGAACTTGAAACCTTGATACACTCAAATATCCTAAGCCAACACCACAAGGCCAACTCAAATAGGTTCCATTACTATTCTTTTATATGACATGGATTTACACTGCTTTCTTAAAGATTATTGATGTGTAATATAGAAAAAACCTTAGCTTTATTAAAGAGATACCTAATAGTTGATACACACTTTTAATTTATGTCTGATGTCAACTAAACACATGGTTGAATATTTGATATGGTATATACAAGGAAATATTAATTATGTGAACTAACTAACATGCAAGAAGAAATTTTAAAATTCATTTCATACTCTGTGGTGACAGTTTAACATTATAATGACTATATTAAGGGTATGCTTGGGAGTTTAGAGGGTATGGTACGAAGGCGAGGACTTTAGAAAAAAAGAATAAGTAAATGAAATGAATTTCTATTGACAGACTTTTGAAATGAATTTCTATTGAAAGACTTTTGAAGGGTTTATTTTTCTTAATATATAATACAAAATTCCTCTAATTTAGGAAGCGAAAAAATCTTATTGGAGGATAATTTTGGCAGATAAATTCTTCAAATCTAATCTATAATGTAAGCATTCATTTATCTTTATCTACAAAAACACTCTTAAAAAAGGTTAAGATTTCTCTATTTTTCTCTCTACTTCCTTTCCCCAAATCTCTTCAAACTCTGAAACAAATCCTTAAGGAAAATACCTAAGTGTAAGAATCAAACTTTGCACAAAAACAACGTATTAATCATTTTATGCGTATTTCGTAAAAAAAAAAGTTTGTAATTAATAAAAAGGTTGTTTTGCAAATAGAAGATAGATTTGATTGTAGAAAAAGAGGTAATGTTTGATTAGTGTTGAACTTACGTTCTCTGATAGACTGTGCTTGAATCAGTGAAGTAAATAACACCTTCATCTTCATTGATGTCCAAATCATTGGTGAAGTGAAAGGGATGACCTTCAGCTTCTCTTGCTACTTGGGTAGCCAAACCTCCCATAGGTCCTACTACGTTGAGGCCAAGGTAAGCATCAGCAATGTACAAATCTCCATTTTTCTTATCAAACCTTAGTCCTAGTGGCCTCCCGCAAATATGCTCTAACTTTGGTGCGAATGGACGCACACACCGTGACCTTGAAAATATAATGGTACAACTAATCTCATTAGATTCATAAAAAATGCTAATGTAATTATGAGTTAAATGACATTCAAATAAGATAATTAGCATACATTACTTTCCCGACAAAAAAGAAGCTATTAAATATAAAGTACAATGGAAAAAAATTAAAGCGAGATTGTTTATCATTATTTCATATCTAGACTAAAAAGAACAACTAGAGAGCATTGACCCTAATTTTTATTTTTATTTTTGCAAAAAGAGTTGGCAGCGAAGAGCAATTTGCAAAACTTGAGGGTCCAATTTGTAATTTTGAAGGGTCAATTTACAATTTTAAAAAATTGAGGTACCAATTTACACTTTTTTAAAACTTAATTAAAGGGAACAATTAAAAAAATATGGGGCCAACTTACAAAATATGAAAAATTATAAAGAAGAAATTTCTATCTATTATGTGTCATTTGAAATTCCTAAAATTTCACTTGAACAAAATACTTTATAAATTTTCATCATTTTAAATAAAAGAGTAAAATTAAGAGTGAACAAAATAAATAATCAGTTACTTAGAGTTATATAAATATGATAATATTGATCTCAACACCATCATTAGATGCTTGAGAGACTCACTTGTATCTACCAACTACATCACACCATTTTTTTTTATCCTTTTCTTAATTTGCAAATTAATAGTACGTATTATGATTTTTTTTTTTTTTTTGTGTTTTTTTAATCGGTATATAATGTTAAGATTTAAGTTTATGAGGAGAGTCTAACCCAAAAAACTAATCCATTAAATAGAAGAGTTTTATGACTTAAATACCACATCAAACATTTTAATCTACCCGATATGGGACTCCTAATACATGATCTCTGGATAACTACTTACGAGCAAACTATAAACCCAATTTTTTTTATTTTTTTAAAAAAAAAATAATAGAGAAGGAATTTTGAAGAGTGGAAACACCAAATGGGTATTACTATTACCTATTGGAACTCGTGACAGCAAATTCAGTCCAACCACGTTTCTTCCCTTCCCACTTCAAAATCCGACCATCTGCCACGCCGGTGTATGGACCCTCACCGTGACTATCAAATACAAGACTCTCTGGCCCGACGGCTCTGGTGACGTGGAGTAACCGAGCAGCATGGAGGCTGTGCTCTGATCCAGCAATGAGAACCAGTGAAAAGAGTGTGAAAATGCAGTAGAGTGTGAGAAAAGATGCAGCATGGGGGCTGTCCTTGGAGTTCATGTTTAATTTAAGATAAACTGAGGAAAAGTTGAACATTTGAAGTTAATATATATAACATGCGTCCACCATGCATGGTGCTCCACAAGGGTCCTACCGAGAAAAAACAATATTATAAAAACGGAAAATTTATAATACCCTATACCCATGCAAATGAATTCGTCACGTGTTTGTATGCGGGGTTTTGCTAAAAATATGTAGCATAATGGATTGATGGTGGAATTTTGATCGTACAAGGGGATTCGACGATGAAAATTTCCATGGTATCAACAATGCATTTGACTAGTTTTATATTTTGATCTAGCAATTTTTCATATTAATAACATTAAGGGATATTTGTTAGATGAGCAACCAAAAGGTTGTATATACCGTATTCTAATGGATCTGGTTCGATAATGGATGGTTTTGCATGAAAGGGTGATGATGGCTTGCTGGCATTTTGCAGGGAGTTGATGGATCTTGAATCGCTTCTGTGTTGATATATGACTCATACGCTAGTTTAGATGCTCTGAACACTCGCCTATCTTTTTTTACAATTTGGTTTCGGACTCATACACGAGTTCGTGAGATTGTCTTAGATAATGTTTGTTTAGGTTTTGTTTAATACTCGTTTAGGGTTGTTGTTACTCTTTTTTGTTCCACTCTTGTGTTGACTTATATTCACCCGTTATGGGTTGATTGTGTGGTTATACTAGGTCAGGTCCTTCGCCCTCCTATCTTTGTTCCCTTTTATTTTATAAATATTTCGCTTAGAAAAATAAATAAAATTGTGATTAACCTATATAAATAATCAAATCACAGATGATGGTGGTTCACACTTCACAATTCAACTATTTATTCCCCTAAAAAAAATCAACTATTTACTTATTGTTCCAACAAGCTCAATAATTTTTTATTTTTTATTTAAATAACTTTAGGGTTTGTTAATGGGGTGGATTCTAGGGTGAGGTCCAACCAATTCGCTCACTGTGAACCATGAAAAAAAAACATTTCATACATAATAATTGTTTCCTTCTTTCTTCTCTCTTCCAGCTCTCACACTATGGCAACTGCCGTCAAACTCCCAATAGCAACAACTGTCAACCTCCCAACCATGTCAACTTCCAAATAAGTGGATTCTAACAAAAGAGTTTTCAATCAAATCAAGTAAATCAATTTCTAATTCTAATCAAGTAATCACAAAAATTTACTCTTTTTTCTTTCTCTCTGTATCTCTTGAAATTATTGTCTTATGGTTTCTTTTTTTTTGTCTCTCTGTATCTCTTGAAATTATTGTCTTATGATTTTCAGATCAAGTTTTATAAATCTTCAAAAATAATTATTGAAGATTTAGATTTAAAATTTTCGACAATGTTT
>Ga0315914_1006682_pt1 | contig 16249 bp, 7 predicted proteins | sample MpolenodulesMG_FD_203920 | JGI IMG/M metagenome (GOLD analysis project Ga0315914, IMG submission 203920) | Medicago polymorpha root nodule microbial communities from Los Angeles, California, United States - elongated nodules | ecosystem: Host-associated > Plants > Roots > Nodule | place: USA... | reverse complement strand
TTGGAAGTCTCATGCTTGTGTGATTGAGCATAGGAAATCTCTTGCTTGTGTGCTTGAGTAATTTGATGTCTCATACTAGTTGTAGTATTGAGCAATTGTAATTTGAGATTACATTTTAGTGAACTCTCCTTGGAAGTGCAAGGGGGACAAGACTACTTCCGATTTGTGGAAGGAACCTGTATAATTGCTTTGTGTCTTTCTTCTCTCTCTCTGTTTTTATCCGCTGCATCTTATATTCTGATTATCACTTCAGAAGCTGAACTTTATCTGCTTCTGAACAGTGACTTCAGTAGGAGAAAAGGAAGAAAAAGCAAACACAATTCAACCCCCTTTCTTGTGTTTTTCTCACCTTCATCCAACACTTCAAGCAATTGCAAGGGATGTGTTGGCGATTCCCGTTTCTACTATAGCTTATGAATCCGGGTTCAGTACTAGTGGTTATATTGTAAGTCCTCATCGAAGCCGACTTCATCCGACCACTTTAGAGGCTTTGATGTGTGCTAGAAGATGGTTATGGAGTGCTGAGAACACAAGTAAATTTTTAATTTATTCATCGGAATATGAATGTATTTGAATTAGTTACTAAGTTTGTTTATTTTAAAGATTGTCATTGTTTAATTGTCTTTTATTGATAGGTTATTTTAATTCTAATGTGGGAAATGAAAATGCTATTTTACTCACTGAAATGGAGTCTGATGATGATGAAGGTATTCTCTTTAAAGTTTGTATTAAATTTGTGACGTTAAATGTTTATATTCTAACTTTTATTTTTCAACATAGGTGAACCGTTGATAAATGATTTTAGTTTGGTTGCAATCCCGCCTTGAAGATGATGATTTTTAGTAAACTTGTTCAATTGGAACTTTTTTTGTTTTGACTTTTGATGATTTGGAATCCTTTATTGTTGTATTGGTTTCGAGTTGTAATGATGTTTAGAAAGAACCAGATGTTATGAGCTCTTTAGAAGCTTTTGAATATGGATTGATTATGAGTTGTACTAATATTTAGACAGAATTTGCATATGTTCTAAGCTTGTTAAAAGCTTTTGTTTTAATTATCTTGTTAGAAGCTTTTGTAATGATTTTATAGGCTTTTGCCACTGAAATAGGTTTTGTTTGCCACTAAAACCTGAAAACATGCTTTCTATGATTTTTTTTTTCTACACTTTTCGCGGGTGGGGGTCAGGGCAGGGCTGGGAAATCTGTCCCCGTTGGGAGCAGATATGGGGGTAAAGTTTCTATCCCCACTGGGTTTGGGGGCGAGGGCGGGGCTGGGTACTATGAAACAGGCCCGGGGCCAGGTGTGTTAAAACCCGCCCCCGCCCCGCTTCGTTTCAATGTCTAATCTTCATGTTATTTTGGTAACAACCCACACATGTTCATTGAACAAATTATAGATTATTTTGGTTTCAAACCATATATCTTCATTTAAAAAATACTTAGTACAACATTTCAAGTTTTTTAACATGGTATACTTGAACACATGTTTGAAACAATAGATACTTTTAACAACTTTTTGAACCATTACATACTTGAACCGACAACATTACATGCTAACTAACATCACATTCAAAAACTTAGAAGAAGCTAAACAACCTAGCATATTTCAACCTACTTCAACATAATGGTTGACACTAACACAACAAACATAATAAATGTCAAAAACCAAGGTAACAACATCAAGCTCTTGTAAAACTTCATCTTCAAGTCTTTGTCATTTTTGTTTGCCACATATGAAATCTTCTTAAACTCTTAAATTTTTTACAACAAAGACTATATTACTTCCTTCCAACGAGTTGTTAGTTCTTCATCGAACCAATGAAAATGGTTACAACCTTTTTGGCCCTATAATTGTAGTCGGGGCCATTCATATGAAAATTGAGGCCATACTCTCAAGTAAAAATAATCCTTTAATAAGATAAAAACACAATTTTTTTAAAAAGCAATCATCTATTTTAAATTGATAATAAAACCTGCAAACATAATTTTTTTTTATCATTGTAAGTAACACAGAAAAGATCAATATTTTAATAAAAAAATATAAAAATACAACTTCAAACGAATATCTTTATCAACTTTCTAGGTTGTTATTTTTCTTAGTTTGTATAGAGGCAAAAAAAAGTTTATAATATTTTTTTAGAGAATAATTATAATGTTTGTTGTTAGAACTTTGTTATTTTATACAACAAGTATGAGTAAAAAATTACATGAAGTGCCCTAATAAAAGTAAGAAGAAGAAGAAGAAGAAAAAAATTTATATTGTGACTTTATTTGTAAATATATAATTCAATACGTTGATGAGAGTTTAGATGAATTAGAGTTAAAAGAGGGAGTCTTGAGGACATATGAGCCTCAAATTCATGATAAATTATGCCCAAATGGAGGCCCTCTCATGCTGAAAAAAATTAATTAAAGAAGAAAAAAGTGATTTGTGGGTGTTGAATCCATGACTTAGGGAATGCAAAAGCAATCATGTACCACTGAGACATTGCTGCATATTTGAAATACTTAGCACTCTATTTGTATCTAGAAAAAACCTAATATATTTTTCATGCAATATATATAAATATTTTTTCACACTGTTGTGATACACACATTAATATTTTGAAGTATGAATAATCTATATAAAATAGAAAGAAAAAAAAAACAGTGCCATAAAATGCCACATCCAAAAACCTTCGACCTGGGCTTCCGTCCGTCCAAGGGATCAATAATGGTGAATCAAGCCCACAAAAACAACTTCTGGCAACAAAATCTTGATGAAAAGAAGTGAGAATAATTCAAATTTGACATAACTGATTCTTTGCGATACTTGGAATTTTCCGAAATTGAAATTTGTTGCAAAACTATAAAATGAAATTGAAAAAAATAACTAAAACTAAAAACTGAATTTTTCTTAGAATAATTCAAATAGATGTAAGGATATAGGAAATTGCAGGTGAAGAACGAGGGATGGAAGAACGGGACGGTTGATGATAATTTGGCAATTATGTTATTATTATTATTATTAGTTCCGAAAAGATGGGAACCTCTTGTGTATATTAATACGATATTTTATATAAATTTTTGATTTTGATTAAAGTTATTTGTACAAATATTTGTGACTTTTAAATTGTAACAAACCCAAAAAATCATGTTTTCAATAACAATAATTTAATAAATATAATATAAATCCTTATTTTTTTTAATATCACCAACGATATAACATTAATCAAGGAAAATTTGTTTAAGGGTTGGAAGAAGAATGCTAGCAACATATATTTTAACACACACTTTTCAACCTACTCTCTTTGATTGATTAAAATTCACATGGGTCGCACCAAATCATGTGGGTCCCATGTGAATTTTAACCAATCAAAGAGTGTGTTGAAAAGTGTGTGTTAAAATGTGTGTTACGAGCATTTCTCTAATTGAAATTATAAAAAATTCAGCCTGAAATCTCTATCTTCTTCATATACAGTAATATTGATAATATTGTTGCTATTGTAGTGAGATATTTACTATTTTAATGAGATTTATTATTTTAATTTTATTAAAGGACAAAATAGTAAATAAAAGAGTTTAAATGAAGGGTAAAATAGATAATGAAAAAGTCAGTCCAAACTCATGTATTTTAAGCATATTTTATTTATATAGTATAGATTATTATTATTATTATTATTATTTAATTTATTAGTTTATTATTTTAATAGATTTATGTTAAACGAAAGAAATTTTTAATGGCATGGAATATAGTTTGTCCATATACTGTGCGCCGTGTCATTAATGAGTTTGACATGTCATAAAAAATTACACTCAAATGAGGTGGATGACTAAAATCCGGAGAAAAAATGTAAAATAGAGGGACAAAAATCTGACTTTTAGAAAAGGAGACTAAAAGAAGTTTTATAAAATAGGAAGACCAAAAGTACATCTAAACTCTATATTATAATATACCAATTGTTGTTGCAACCAAAAAAAAAAAATACCAATTGTTGAGCTGTCACCAAAATGTAATATTAAGTTTTGCAAAACTCAAAGAAAAATCATATGGCAAAGTAAATTGAGTAAATTAGAGTTAGATTTTAATTGGTTGAGTAAATTGAGTCATTTATTAAATTGCTAAATATGTTTTTAATCCTTATAAATATATTAACTTTTCGTTTTAATTCTTCAAAATTTTTCTTCAACTTTTAATCCCCTAAAACATTTTCATCACCATTTTTGGTCCCGATTTAAGTCAACTCATGTGTAGTCTTTATGTTTTTAAATGAATTTGTGCATAAATATGTAGAATATTATAACAAACTCGCTAAAACAAATATAATTTTTTTAACAAAACATGAATTAAATATGAATGTCTAAACGCCAAAAACATAAAAATTTAAATTCAAATCATGTTTAGTTAAAAAAATTCCAATTATTCTAGGAGATATTCTTATAAAATTTATGAAAAAATTTATTAAAAAATATGAAGTCTACACATGAGTTAACTTAAAAAAAGGACAAAAAGTGATTGTGGAAAAAATTTTGAAACTAAATATCGATTCTTTTAAGGGAACTAAAACGAAAAATTGATATATTTACAGAGAACAAACACACATTTAATCTTTTATTAAATAACTAATGAAATGTCCAAAGCCTGAATTGGGCCATATGTTTTAAACAAAAAAAATATCATTTTTTTAACTGAACAAAAACTAGTTTTAATATTTAAAACAAGTCATCCTAAAGCGAAATGGACGAGCCCAAAACCCGATGAGTTAGCTCAAATCAATTTTTTTTTAATAAACGAGGTCTAAATCCAAAAAAGAAAAGAAACTACCGCAAAATTAAACCGGGAAGAGACACCCCCTATGTTCATCAAATAAAGTCTTAGACACCCTTAGAGGATGGTTTCTAAATAAGTAGTTCATGTGCCACTTTCACAATTCATATTGGCAAGAACATTTACACACTTGTTAGCTTCGCGATACACATATGTGATCCTCAGCTCCCAGTCTAATGGTATTACCTCTTTGATTTTCTTCATAGTCCATAACTCTTACATTATTCCCATGTTGCAAATTTTGAATCACTGCCAAATAATTCATTTGTACTTCTACTCTTGTTATTCTTCTCATGCTCTCTATGCACAGGCCCTTGTATAAACCCCATAATTTTGTCACATAAATAATATACTGACCTTTCACCTCCATAAAAAAGTTGATGTATATATATTAAATTTTTAACCATATACTGACCTTTCAACTACCACTTTTTCTCATATTTCATTTCGGAAGGAGTGTATATTTGAATTCCACATTCAAATTAAACAATAAAATTCTCCACCGCCAAAGTCTTTTTGTTTCATGTATTTCTATTGCTCTATTGGTAGGATGTATGTTTTTTAGTTGTCATTAAACTAATTTTTTTACAAACTTTTTACACAATAATTAATAGAAATTAGTTATCGATTATGTTGTTTATCATGTGTTATATTTCCGCCACCCTCAATGCCCATATGCTTCTTGACCTCTAGCAAGTGATTCCAAATATTACATTGATGTCATTCTTGTATCATTTGAGATATCATCGATGTTCTACAATATCTCAAAGCCACTCCAGGAGAAGATGACTCTTGTTTAAAAGAGGTGGTAGTGTAACTATAGAGTCTTACAATGATGTTGATTATACATGTTCATTGAGTGATAGAAGATCCACTTCAAGATATTGTACTTTTTTGTGTGGGAACCTTGTTGCTTGGAGGAGTAAGAAGCAAACTGTGGTTGCTCGATCAAATGCTGAAGCAGAATTCAAAGCTATGACATTAAAAATTTGTAAACTATTGTGGATAACCAAGTCCTAGAAGATTTGAAGATACAATGTGATGGCCCTATAAAGTTGTTTTCGGACAATGAATCGACCATTAATATTGCACATAATCATGTTCAACATGACAGGACAAAACAACCTACCTTCCTCCTGGGCATCCCGCTAGCATATGTGTTAACTAAGAACTTACCAACTGAAAGACTTAGTCAACTTACTTGCAATCGGGGAATGATAGATATCCCATTTACTAGCTTGAGGAAGAATGTTGTAAATTTAGTGTAAATAATAATATATTTAGTTACTTTTATTTTTCATATATTGTCTGTTAAGTAAACCCATTAAATTTATATTATTATTTATTTAAACTCGCTCATGTATCATTTGAGATATCATTAAAATATGAGTTTAATTTTCTAAAAAAACTTAGGAAAAGGCACATCAATTTAACTAATTTTTATTGACAAAACAATTTAACCGAATTAAAACAAACTAAATAAAAGAAAACTTAGGGAAAGACACTTCAATTTAAAGACATAAACAATGTAAGCTATTAAGATAATCTTAAAAAATTAGTTTCATATATTAATTAATATTAATTAATAGAGGAGCTTGAAGCAAGGTCTAACGGTGCATTCCGAGTGGAACTACTAGATGTGGATTCCCTCAAGGAAATCTAAAGTTTGAGTTTTATGGATGGAAAAGACATAATTGGAAGCAAAGATATAAATAAAGGTGGTCCGCTAGGATTTCTAACAAAAATTATTCAGAGTCGGCAGATACTTCACATCAATAACATTATTATAAAAAAGGAATCTGAAGCATTTATTTGCCATTAACATGATTTTATATTTTAAAAAAAAAAAGAGAGTATGATTTAAAGTTACTGCAATTTCATAGTGCCATCATTTATGCTGCAAAATGCAAACACCGTTTCCAACAAATTCAAATTACAGAGAGTACAGAAGACCCAAAGGGCCAAATAAGCAATCAAGTACACAAGTTGAACAAGTATACACACATGCTTAAACAACAATTATCACGTGACTTTTTTTTTTTGAAGAAAATTATCACGTGACAATTGTAGATAAGACAGTGACAATGTACACTTGAGACCAAGAACATAATGAAAAAGCATAAATCATACAAAAACCAAATTAAGGATATAAGTTCATTAACTAAGAAGTTGGTGGTAAAACAATCTCTGATATGCCAGAATCAGAAGCTTGTTCCTCTTTCTGCAATGCTCCTTGTTGCAATTGCTGTGGTTGTTCTCCTTGCCAATTCCAAACAATGTCCTTAAGTGAAGGCCTAACATTCTCCTTCACAAGCTTTTGGTACTCCAATGTGTCACCGTTCAACTTTTTCAACTCGACTAAATGGAAAACGGGTGTGATCTCAAAAATCTCTGCATCGATACCCAGACGTCCTTTCCTTCCTTCCTTGGAACCTTCTATCTTGAACAAACCTCCATCTTTTTTCTTCACTTTTAGCCCGAGACGATTACAAAGTTCTTCAAACTTGGAGATGATGATTGAAGCAGGCTTGTTAGACGTAAACCGTACTTCTGTCTTTCGTTCTTTATTATCCTCAAACAAACCCGACAAGTCAAAACCAGACGAAAAGGAGATGATATCGAAGGCATTTAAATTATTACAAGGTTTCGACAGATCAACATGATCTCCATTGTCACAAACCCCAAATACTCCATCTGCGTCCAGAGGAGCAAGTTCTTTGTTGTCTGTGTCGGGAACAATAGGCTTCTCTAACCCCTTCTTGAACCAAGAACTTTCCATAATTTTGGCAATTGATATCCTTGTCTTTGGATTTGGATCCAATATTTTTGACAACAATCTGCGTACATCCGATGCAAACCAGTTAGGATACTTGAAATCCGCCTTACCGATTTTCCGATACATCTCTATCAAATTCGGATCTCTAAATGGAAGAAAACCAGCCAATAGAACATACAAGATTACGCCACACGACCATATATCGGCTTTAGTTCCATCGTATCCCTTTCGGTTTATCACTTCCGGAGCGACGTACGCAGGGGTGCCACATGTCGTATGGAGTAATCCATCTTGGTGTTTAGTCTCGGCAAGCGCACTTAACCCGAAATCTGAGACCTTCAAATTTCCGTTTTCATCCAACAGAAGATTTTCTGGTTTCAAATCACGATGACAAACACCTCTACTATGACAGTAATCAACAGCACTGATCAATTGTTGAAAGTATCGCCTAGCTTCATCATGCTTGAGCTTTCCTTTCGATACCTTGTTGAATAGCTCACCGCCTTTTACATACTCCATGACAACGTAAATTTTGGTTTTGCTTGCCATTACCTCATAAAGCTCGACAACATGTGGATGCCTGATTAGTCTCATCACTGAAATTTCGCGCTTAATTTGTTCGATCATCCCAACCTTCAAAACCTTCTCTTTGTCAATAACTTTGATGGCCACACTCATGCTGTTTTTGAGGTTCCTTCCATGATAGACCTTTGCAAAGGTTCCTTGTCCTAATAATTTCCCTAGTTCATATCGTTGCATAATCACACTTCCACTTCGTTCCATTTCTCGTAACAATGTTGTGTATTTATCCAGTGCTAATATCAAGAAGCTGCTTCTCAAGAAATCTTACAATCGCGAAGAACTGTAGTCACCTCAATCACTTGAGCATGGGAAAGATATTGACATTGGACTAAACATCCAATCTCATCAAGGATGATTGAAGATAGCTCAGAAGGCAGTACAGCCTCGTTGGCATCGGCAGAAGAGTTTTTAACTAGAAAGCACATCTTTCAGCATTCCCTGAATTTTGGTGTGACACCAAAGAATATAGACTTTGTAAAACTTTCGTAGAATAATAAAGAAAAAAACCAGCAACTTGTTAATCTTTCAAATTTCCGAGTATCAGGACTTCTAATGACAAGCACGCCTGAAAGAAAGACAAGTAAAATTTGTTAAGTAGCCGCATAATCAAACCCTGTGAAATAAATTACATAAAATTTTATGAACAAAATCATCACCAATCAAATTGAAGTATATGTTATACCTAATCATTATTTATTTAAAGATATTCATTACACATACACTTATAACAAATCTCTTAAAAAGTCTATTTGTTGAAAGAGATTTTTGAATAAATGATTTGTGACAGGAAAGCAAGCTTAAATAAGTAGATGAAAGAAACATTAATTCAATAATCAATCTGGTGAGGGCATAAGCATCCAGAATAACACAAAACATTGATATGTAAGGGCATGTAACAAGTAGATATGTAACGGATGAGACTTGCAACATGTTTTTAAATCACGATTAGGCATAAACATTGACAAATTTCTTATATTTCTTCTCATGTTAGTAGTGTGCAAGACAGAAAAGTAGTAAGATTGATATACCATGCATAAATATAGATAGCTCAATCACAACCTATGATTGTTGTAATCTCCCAAGTATCACGACTATGCAATTTTGGTAAAACAACCGAAAATCAGAGACCCTTTTATTGCAGAAGTGGGGAAGATTAGAGATCAAAATAGCACAATTAAAAAGCCAGCAACCAAAATTACACAATTGCTATATTCAAGACTGAGCATGAAATTAAGCCTTATTATTATGTCTTCTTCTCTCATGTAACAAAGGAAGAAACATGTGAGTATCAAACCCAAAATGGCGAAATGATGACTTCTTGAAATGAATCAAATTTGGGTTTAGCTTTGCACAACCCTACAAAATCGACTTGTAAGGTGAGGGATTACTCCCACTCATGTCATATATCATCAAATATCAGATTCTTATCACATCTCAACACACCAAGGACTGGACACAGAGAATGGCTCGAGTGACCAATAGCCGGTGATGTGGATCTTTTATGGACTCTGATACCATCTTGAAATTTAGATTGAGTATGACACAATTCTACAAAACCAACTTGTAAGATAAAGAACGTCTCTCGCTTATAATTTTCAGGTCATATCACATTCAATGCGAGAGTTTTAACCTATGAAGCATGGACCAGACACGACACAGACACCGACACGACGGCACCACTAATAATTTAACAAAATCACATAATTCAGTGTAATTATATGTGCCGGTGTTGTCGGTGTCGGACACCGGACACACCTAATTCGAGGAGTGTGTGTATGTGCTTCATAGATCTTAACAACTATAAACAATGACTAAAATATTTTTCAACAAAACAATGACTCTACTTTTTTGAAACAAAATCTTGACTATATAATCATAAACTGTAACAAATTGTCATAACACAAATATCATCAAGCAGTGCCATCAAAATTCAAACCTCAGAATTCAGATACAAACTTGAACCAATCCAAAAATAAAAAACAAGTTTTAAAACTTTCAAAACAAAGAGAAGAATGACGAAAATCATAATGTAACACAGAAGAAAATTGATATGAGCTATAAATTTACCTTACAAAAGATTTGCCATGAGTTGTGATGATTTGTGTGTTGTTTTGAATATTTTTGTGTTCTCTAATTTTGGGGTGAAATGAAATGAAATGAAGATGAAGAAGAATGAGTTGGAGGCTATAATTCTCAAGTTGACAGAGAAGAAGACAACGAAGTTGCTGTTGATTTAATACCAAAGAATATTAGAGAATATTCTATATGATTCACGTAAATATATTGTCCCCAAATCATTACGTCATTGTGATAATATATGATCAAAACTAATTTTTCCCCAATAAAAATAACCAAAAGTTCCCCTAAAAAACCTAAAGTTTTTAATTTAAACTTTTATTTAATTACTTTTTTTTTATGGTAGATAGAAGGACAAACATCATATGAAATCTTATACTCGAACGTCTTGAATTCAAACTTGGATAGCCATGAAAAATGTTTAGTCTAATAACTTTGACTTTGTCGGTTCAGACAATCTTACGGCATTAAAAACTTTTTTTTATATATATATATATATAAGTGAAATGACAACGGTAATTAAAAACTTATACAAATAAATAGAGGAACCTCAAACCATGATCACGATGTTCAACGTAACAACTTTGAGATTTTTATAAGATGAACTATGATTTATAAATGGATTTTAAACTTTCAATAATTAGGTATGATTGATTATTTTTATCTAATTGGAAATTTGTTCATCTAGAATAAAAAAATTATTGAATAATAAAATAAAATAACCCACTTGCAAAGGTCTCAGATTTAATTTTCTTCGATGTTAATTTAGATGAACTAATTAAACTTCTTAAAAAAGTATAAAAAGTATATATTTTAAAGGAACAAGGTAAAGGTAAGACCATCAAACATTGATATTTTTTTTTTCTAATTTATTTTCGAGTTTGGAGAAAGCAGCACATTCTAAAATATTCTCTTCTATTTAATGATAGCATTTTAAAATATGTCTCATTTAATTTGAATTTAATATTTCCAATAAATTGATTTTTTAGTCTTAGAATTTAGAAGATTGAATTTTTTTTTATTAGAAATAATACAATAAATGTAATCATATACTACTTTTTTGTCAAATAATTTTAGTGACTATGAATTCGTCCTTATAGATGAATAAATAAAGAATTCAAAATTCAAACTTCTGATCTATACACAACACAATGTGTCCATCAACTAAATTATATCTTCAAGGCAATAATCAAATTTTTTGATACATGAATACAATAAAACATTAAATATCTTAATAAAAATACTAACAAATGTTCATGTGACATTTATTAGAAAATCAAATATATTGTAAAACTATATTGAAATTTATGTAATCAACATTTTAAATGTGTAAAAAAATGTGTTCCAATAATTTTTTTTTGAGTAAAAAATGTGTTTCAATGATAAAACAGCTTACTAGCATTATTAGCATTATTAGGCTCGTGTATGATGTCATCATAAAAACAATAGCGTGGGTTTGGTGGCTGTCTGTTAGGACAATCAATGAATCTAGATAGAAATTTAACAACGGTAGTACTTCATGAACAAACACCCCTCAATCAATTCAAATGTTAATGATAGTATTATTAACGTTAATCAAAGACAAATCAAAGCATGAGTACACCTATATTGACCCAATAATATTGTGACATGTTGTGGAACAGAAGGAAGTACAATTGCAGCTACTTCACCAGCCAAGTAGAGCCTTCCTCACTTACGTTTCATTGACAAGTGTAAGTGCAATAATTATCGACACATGGCACCATTTCATTGGTTGTCTTTCTGGAGTTTGTCCACATGGCGGGGACCATGGTAGCTAGATTCTCATATTCATTCATTCATCACGCGTGTCTCGCTTTTGTCTTTCTTGTGTATCACAACAATGAAGCATAGACACCGGACACGACACAGACATCGACACAAAAATGATCTAATTCGTGTAATTATAAATGTCGTATTGATGTTGGACACTAATGTGTGTCTGACAACAGAACATGTCTAATTTGATGAGTGTTTGTGCTTCTTAGGTTGACGGTGATAACAAGAATTTCAAAAGAAAAATTGCAACAAAATGTGTACATGAAATAAATTACTTGAATCTAAATCATGTGTACATAAAATAGGTCACATTAATGATATTGCAAGAAGAATGAAAAAATGGAAATTAATAATTTCAAACTAGAAACACTTTCCCTGCTCTCACAATTGAAGAATTATATAGAGTATCAAGGTTGCATTCCAGAATTAAAAAGGGCACATTTAGGTTCAAGCACATGGATTTTTAATGTACATATATAGTAGAATTAAAAATTAAAGCCTTTTGCATTATGTAGTTTTCCATGATTAAGAGTCAGAAAGCAATGGTGTTTCTTCCATGATTGCAGCTTCCTGGCTAACAGTAGTGGAAGAAGGGCAGGCATGTATAGTAGTGCATATATCTGCTGTCTTCAGGTACTTCTCTGCATTGACTAGAATCAAAGGTCCATACTCGAAAACCATCCTCTTGCACTGTAAATAAACAATTAGATGATTATGCGAAATCATAGATAAATTGTGTACTATTACGACTTTCATATATGTACTGCAAATATTTATCTGTTGTATTGGTCAATGTTTTAAAAAGCGGACAAGAGATCGAACCGGTGAAACTTCACGATAGATCAAAGGAACAAATTTTGACATAGTTTATGAGTAATTTATCCTCGTGGGTGGGGTGGGTCAGGTAGCTCAACTAGTTAGAGCTAATGGATTAAATGAGTTAACTAGTTAAAGTTCCGGGGTTCAAGCTCCAGCAAGAAGAAAACTAGCATAACAATTAACATACTAACATTTGTCATTTAAGAAAAATAAATTACTGACTAGATAAGGTGTCTAGCCTTCCATGAAAATCATTGTAATCGAACTATGGTAGTTTAATGAATTGAATAAGAATATGAAGCTTAATTTTATGTAACCAAATGATCTCATGCAATAGAAAACAAAAGAACTTCTCATATTTTTTACCTCCTTCTTATACTTCTCCATATTATTGCATGCCTTTAGTAGTTTCTGAATTATCTCTAGCTGTCATTTTATAATAAAGTATTAGCAGTGTACTCAACAAAATGTGAAAATACCAAGTAGAGGGAGGATTAAAACATTAATAATATGCATTATATCTGTAAATCCAACATTCTTATAACATAAGATGGCGAAAAAACTACATAATGCATTGCATATTAAAATTGGTCTTTCATTTTGTGAAAGTAACAAAGCAGCTTAATTCGATACAAAATTAAATCCAATCAATACGAATAAATGATCTACGGTGTGTATCTATTTTGAACATGAATCTTATATTGACTCCCGACTCGTCATGCTGAATCCCGATTTGTTATGACCAAACCTGATTCACTATGACGAATCTCAATTCCTTCCAACGAACCACTACGTAAACTTAGTAAGCCACTTTTCTATCAACTTTGTATAGTTGGTCATTTTTATTTTCTCGTTTGATATGACTTTTAATCCTTAAATTATTTTGAGGTTCCTATACGTTAGCATATATAATTTTGCCGTGGCATTTATATTTACATAAAAATACCATCCTTTTATTTATTAGTAATGTATCTTACGATTCATAATAAGATTAGAATACCAATTCAGAAAGTAGTTATTTCGATTCACGATACGAATCTCTAATGCTCATATTAAGGAGGGGTAATGTAGGGCAGTAAAATCACTAACCTTAGTGTCAGGATCATTCAACTCAACCAATATTTCTGCAACAGTATCTTTACAAAAGCCACACTTATTTCCATGAACCTGTGAAGAAATCTTTGCAGACTCACAAAGATGGAACTTCTCACAGAGTTCTGAAGGCATCATTCGAGCTATTTTCGAGAAGAAAATTGGAACATGATGGTCCACCAACTCAAAGCACTTTACAATGTGCAATACAGAACAAACAGAGAAGAGTTAAAAATAAGGCTTGATAAGTTCTTATTGTTTCACAATTCTACACTATAAGTTCGTTAAATTTGCGGTAATTGTTCAACTTGTATGACTTTAATCACTAATCATTCAATTTTTTTCAAGTTTTACCAATGAAAATTCAAAGGTCAATTCAACAAAAACTAAGCTGCTTATTCAGGTTATAAGAAACTGCTAACATGGTCGTCTGTTCACTTTTCTCGATAAAAATAATGGAAATTTTAAAATTTTATGCCATACATTTAGAAAATTTAGTCGTTTTATTGGATAAGGAAGGTTAAATTGTAAATAAAATCGGGACGTGGGAGTGTGCTCCTCCTCAAGGTCTTAGGTTCGATTCTCCCCGGTACAACCTTGGGTGAGCTAATTTAGCTTTTTAAAAAATAAAAAAAATTCGGAAGAAACAATGCTCCACACAAACTTAGTATCCCCTTGATATATAGATATAAAGATTTCAGTTTTTGATTGGATAATGAATGATAAAATTGTAAATAAAAATGTTTGAATTAGCGTTGTCGATGGCGGATGGTAGCAGGCAAAAAAGCAGCCATATAAACATGTCACTGCAACCTATGGCGCTCCCATGGTGGGCATTCCTTCACAAATTGCCTATGTCAGTTGCCCAAAAACCGACCACGTCATTCCGCCATTTAACAACACTGGTTTAAATGAAGAGTAAAATTGAAAGAAAAAAATGACTACGCCAAAACTTGGTATACCTTTTATATATAGGTATATATAGATAAAAAGTGAGAACAACTGCTACACATGCAAACAAAATAGAATCAAGCGAAGGAGACAAACCTGCTCGTTGTAAGCCGGAAGATGATGGCAAGTATTATGAAGGTCATCAATGATCTTTGCCTGAGTCTTGTTATCCTTTAGATAATCAAGTATCTCAGTACTATATTCCTCACAAATTGAACACGCATCTGGTTTTCTGTTTAATTCTGCATATGAAAGATACGTTAAAAGATGAATAATCTTACATGTGTATTTCAAAACTCTAACTATGTTTAGCACAAAATTTTCTTTCAAGTGTAAAAATGTACATGCGATATTATAGGCTAAAGTACTTAAGAAACGGGCTTAGATTTGAAAGGGAAGTTAACAAATTTCGCATTGGTCTTCGTTTCCCATCAAATGAACAGAACCATATCAGAAATTAACCATGGAATGAACAAATGAACACATGAACCTGTGGATATCAATCTTATAAATTCAATCAACTAGGCTTGATCCATAAATTTCTGATATATTATACAATCGGAAACAGAATCCAGGTTATATACAGGGCTGACAAGCTACACTTTTTTTTAAAAGGAAAACCAGCTATATATTTAAAAAAGTCGACTACATAAGAACAGGTAACGTATCGGTGAAAAGTCGAATACATAGAAACATCCTTTCCACATCATATCAATCCGAGCTTACTTTGAACTAATTAAATCAAGGTTCTAAGGGTGAGCATTAGCGCAATGGTAAGGTTTTTGCTTTGTAACCTTGAGGTGACAGATTTAAATCTTGGAAACAGTCTCTCCGTTTGGTTCCTCAACCTCACATGAACGGATCATCTCATGTGTAATTTACACATCAAAGAGTAAAGTACGACCTCTCACAATTCACAGAGAGAAGCACATGTGAAATTTAGATTGAATGAGTTTGAATGGTGAGAGATCTCAACTTAATCTCTCATGTGCAAATTACACATGAGAGGGTCCATTCGCCCTAACTCGGCTTCTTATGTTAAGTCACTTGTCGCCCTATATATTATTGACCTAAGCGCAACGGTAAGGTTGTTGCCTTGTAGCTGGAGGTAAGAAGATCAAATCCTAGACACAATCTCTCTGATTGGGGCCCCGACCTCACCTAGCGGAATTCTCGTGCATTGAGCCACCCTATATGCTAGTTTAGAATGCCAACAATTATTTTCTTGTTTACCATTGATGGCTAAAAATAACCTATTAATCCTTGAACCTTTACACCATCTTCTAAGATTACATAAATAAATAAACTTCAAACCATCAAAGTAAAAAAGAAAAGAAAAAAGAACAAAGT
>Ga0315914_1006675_pt1 | contig 16255 bp, 8 predicted proteins | sample MpolenodulesMG_FD_203920 | JGI IMG/M metagenome (GOLD analysis project Ga0315914, IMG submission 203920) | Medicago polymorpha root nodule microbial communities from Los Angeles, California, United States - elongated nodules | ecosystem: Host-associated > Plants > Roots > Nodule | place: USA... | reverse complement strand
GGAGTTAGGATGGGGGGAGGGGGGTGAGGCGTGGAGTTGGAGGCGGAGGTTGTTCGCATGGGAGGAGGAGTTGGTGGGGGAATTCATTTTACTGCTTGCTAATGTTACCCTGCAGGTTAACACTGACGGCAGATGGCTTTGGACCTTGGAGACCTCAAATTCATTCACTGTTCGTAGCCTGTACAACTCTCTAACTATTCAACCGCCTTTGGAGTTACCTGTTGATGCTTCTTCTATTTGGCACAAGGATGTTCCTCTTAAGGTGGTGTTGTTCGTCTAGCGCTTGTTTCGGGACAGATTGCCTACTAAAGACAATCTCCTCCGACGAGGTGTTATTCATCAGGGTACCAGGCTATGTGTGGCAGGATGTGATATTGCTGAATCTAGTCCTCATTTATTTTTGCATTGTGATATTTTCGGTTCTGTTTGGCACTTGATTTATGGGTGGATTGGTGTCTCAGTGGTAAGCCCATTTTACGTCCTGGATCATTTCAATCAGTTTGTCTATTGTGGTGGGCTCGGGAAGAAACGGCGATCTATTTTACAGGTGATTTGGTATGCAGCTGTCTGGGAAATATGGAAGGAAAGAAACAACAGACTGTTTCAAGGCAAAGAAAGCCCGCCTCTTCAGGTGGTTGAACGGATCAAGTCCATCTCCTATATGTGGTTGAAGGCGAAGCACACTTCCCTTCCCTTCCAGCTGCATGGCTGGTGGCTTAACCCGTTCACCATATTGGGCATAGGCTAATAGTTTCTTTCTTTTGTTCATCTTTTTTGTCTTTGGTTCCCTTTGTAAATATTGTTGAGACCTTGTCATTTTTCCTTGACACCCCTTGTGCTGGGAATAACGCTTTTATGTGGTAATATATTTCATTTTAACCTCTTAAAAAAAAATAAAAAAAAAATGAGCCGCTTTAGCTATTAGCTGGTAAATTAATTTGGTGGTGCTGCGATCAACCAGTGTCTAGAAATTATTTACTTAAAAAAATAACTTTATCTTTAAAAAGAATACCAAGCCTTTAATAATCAAAGTAGGTCTGTTTTTAATAGAAGTCGATAATTTTAGTGCAAATTTCTCTTTACATTCTAGCATTATTTCAAATATTTTGTGGTACACTGATTTTAAACTGATTATGTTAACAAAACAAAAAAGATTTACAACACTAAACAAAATATGTTATTGTTTCAAAAAAATAAATATGTTATTTAAAATAGTAAGTAATTTTTTCAAAAACAAAAAATAATAATCATGTTATTTCAAATATTATGTCTTTTTAAAAAAATAAGTATCAACAATTATTTTTGTGGGGTCCACGAATTGGTCACACAATACTCAACAAAAAGTATCAACAATTACCAAGTAATTAATCTTGGCCATCCAAATATAAAACTATTATATCAATGACTAAAAGTGCAACTTTCCCATCATGGAAAAAAACTATCCATTCCCATACTAAACCCCACCAGAAAGAAGTTATTGTTGATTAAAGAACCAACATTGAAGATGCTCTAACACTCGACGACGGAAATACTTATTTTTTCACCAAAAAGTGGGGTGAACTAGCGGTTATAAAATCTATTTCCCATTACTTCTGTTCATCTCACACGTATATACTTGTTTTCTCCAATTTGGATAAAGTTTTATTCCTCACGATAAAATTGACCATTAATTAGGATCAAGTATTGTCCTTAACGACAAATCCAGTTAGTCCAAAACTCAATTATACATCAATGGACAATAAATACAAACAGTTACGATTTGCAGATTAGTTAACTGAAAATCTTATTACACGACTTAAATTGTAAAAAAGGACTTGTATCGTAAATTTACAACTGCCTGTTATATAGAAGAATAGACAAGCTAACAAAATGATTTTGATTTCATTAAATGAAGTTATTGGAATGTAATGTCATAAAAATGAAATTTTACCTCAATTGAAAGGGACCAAAATACCATCATTTATTTTTTTAATTATTCCTTTTTTTAGGGGTTTAATCATTCCTTTTTGTTCAACTTATTATTACAATTAAAATTAACACATGGCAATAAAAAAAAACATGAGTAATCACATGGTATTTTATTTTTTTCCGGTGGTGAATCACATGGTATTTAAAAATACTAATCCCGTTATGATACATTTTCTAGAATTGTTTTTATAAATAGGGGCAAAAGTATAGTGTCTAATTTTCTAATCATTTAGTATATACAATATGAATCTCAAATTGGTCTCTATATTGCTTCAAATTATGCAAATAGGTTCATATTATATGTTTTAAAAAATTTACACATTAATCCCTATTATTTTTTTTTCAAATTTTACAAATTAGTTTCAAATTTTTTATATTTGAAATTGATCCCTATGTCTAAATATTTTTCAAAAAAATTTTAAAATAAAAAGAGTGATTTTCTTATTTCTTATCAAAACAAATTAAAAAAATGAAAGCAATTCAATAGAACTAAACAATAGCAAGGGAGTCCACGTGAGCTTAACTCAGATGACAGGGACATTGCATAATTTATGCAGGAGTCGGAGTTCGAACCCCGGACACCCTACTTCTCCATATTTAATTGTGTGAGCTCCAGCCACTAAACTACTTGACAAAAAAAACATTGGCAAGGGTTTCTATTTGATTGGATCAAAAGCAAAGTTTTGATTCTTAAATTACACATACTTATTACTAAAAGGAACAAAAGAGGAGAAACATCACGTGTAAACAAATATAGTAATAAGAAAAGATTAGAAAAATAAGTAATAAGATTCTCTGGGTTTTATTATTTGATTGTTGCTTTCACCTAAAGAAAATTACCAGACTTGGTTCTTTTACAATTAGAGAAAGTACACGTGTGACCAATCATAAGTTATGGCTTGTAAAACGTTCACTGTTTTGAATTACTGCGTCACCAAAATTGACTGCCAAGTGCGAAAGACAGCCAACAGTTGTATGACTCCCACTAAAGAGAGACAATGATTTGAAGGTGTGAATTACCTAATTTGCCCTCAAAATGACACGTGGCTTCTAGAAAAATGTGGACTTAGTATCTTTATTGTACCTCACAATGCACAGGAACACTTTTTTTTTTTTTTTTTACAAAGAAAAGCACCATAACAGTACTATAACCACAATGTTCTCTCTGTCGGTTTGTGTTCAACAAAGTCTTAGATAATATAATGTGTAGTTTTAAAGTAATTAATTGAGAAGTACTTTTAATTGATAAGTTCTCTTATATGTGTGCTTGTGTCTAAATGCATTTATTTGTGACTGTGATCATATAAATATTCCTTTATTAACAAAGGGTGTATTTTGAAATAGACAATACAACTTATTTTTTCTTTTCTGAATAGTAATCAAATTCAATACTCTTAAATTTATGATATTCATACGCTAGATCTAATGACGAATAAATAAAATCAAACCCTTATAATTTAGAGTTCAATCAAGAGGTAAAAATTATTATATTTAATCAAAGATTGTTTCAATTAGAATTAAACTCAAGTCCAGAATAATTTATACTTTATTAAAGCTTGTTAATCGCATGTACCCACCAAAATGTGGATAGCAATGTGGATGTAGTTATACAAGACACTTTTATTGAGTTTGAATTTGAGACTTTACAATTGTATATATGAATTTTAGGTGATACTTGTCACTAAATTAAATAATATATTTTATCAACTATTTTTTATTACCTTTCTACCAAAAAAACTATTTCAATACCTAAAGTATCCAGTAAAGAGAGATATATTCCGCTCAAATGATTTTACCTTATTGATGAATTAATTGCTACGATTACAGTGAGATATCCAAAATTATAACACAAGAGAAATATTTTTATAATTTACTATTTAAATTGTTTTGAAATGTTTTATTTTTTTCTTAATTTTTGTATACTTTTTCTTGATTTGTATATGAAGAAGACCGGTCGATATTTTTTAATATTCTAAAAAAAAAACGCAACATATTTGTTAATTTTTCTATGGAAAAGTTAGTAGCTAAACTTGTTTAAGAAAAATTTCAATTCTATATTTATGCTACTGAAAATATTTTTCAAAATATATTATGTAAATTTATTTAAGCTATTAGCAAGATAAAATTTTGAGTTTTATACTAAACCAAAACTACCAAAATTTATTAAAAATTAATGAAAAAGAAAATCTGATCCTACTTATTGCTCATGTAATGCTTCCTCTAATTAACTACATGATCAGAAAAAACAAAATAATAATTGATCCTCTCATGACAACTACTAAAAAAAAGTTAATAATTAAATTAATTAATATAATGTAGTATATATGAATATCACAGGGTGTCACCTAAGTTAGCTGGCCACTCATTTTTATATTCATTCATATATATTATTTTATTTTCTCTTCTCATTTTCATCTCCCTTCCATTTTCTCAAGAACTTCAAGAGAGAATCAATTCCTCATCATTGGAATTGTTTACTCTCTCCATTCCTACCTTCTCATTGATTTCAACAAACACAATTTTTTTTCTTTCTTATTGGTTAAGGTTATGCTGAAAAATTGTTATAGACCCATCAATATTTTCAGCCACATTTTGCTGTAAAGATCTTTGCTTTGAGGTTTTGCAAATTAAATTTTTGTTGGGTTGGATTTGTTTTTCCTACTAAAGTTATTGATTCTTCTGATAAAAAAAAAAGTGTTCAGTTTTTTGTTTTTTTTTTCTCTCTCTTTGAACCTCAAATCTTTTGTTTTTTTTTCTCTCTCTTGTAATTGTGGAATGCTGGGGTCAGAGGTTTCTGTAACATGTTCTAGCAGCCTTTTGGTGAATTGGGTCGGTGAATTTTCTGTCAAGTTTTGTATAGAATCAGTTTCCTCAGAGATCTAACCCTTTCTTTCTCTCTCTCTCTGACTCTTTCTCTCTCTAAATAGTTCATAGTTCATTCCACTTTTGTTGCATAGTTGTGAAAGTGAAAGAAGATGTTGAGGATGAGGAATAATCATAATCATGGTAATAAGACAAATGGAGTTTCTTCACCTATAAGCTCAGGTGGTTGCAGAGCTGAACCGGGTTCAATGGAATGGGAGATGAGGCCAGGTGGAATGTTGGTTCAAACAAGAACCACTGATTCAAATCGTAACCCTGCTTTGGTTCCTACAATTAGAGTTAGGGTCAAGTTTGGTTCAATTTATCATGAAGTCAATGTTAGTTCACAAGCCACATTTGGTAAATCTTTTCACATTTCTTTTATCTTTTTTTGTTTGTTTTAATCTTTCAGTTTTCGAGAAAAAGACTCGTGTAATTCAGAGTTCGGTTGAAAGTTGAGTAAACCTGACTCACGATTTAAACTCGAATTCTTACGATTCAGCTCAATCATTTGAGTTTTGTTTCTATTGATAGTTATATGTTTGTTTTAATCTTACGGTTTTCGAAAAAATGACTCATGTAATTTAGAGTTCGGTTGAAAGTTGGGTAAACCTGACTCACCATTTAAACTCGAATTCTCATGATTCGGCTCAATTATTTGAGTTTTGTTTCTATTTATAGTTAATTTCTTTACCAAGTAATTTCTCTTCTTTTGATGTTGTTTTTAATTTTCTCTTTTTTATTCTCTTTGTATTTTTTTAAAGTTGTGATTTGGTGACATTGGTTGGTGTTGCAGGGGATTTGAAGAAAATGTTGTCAGGACCAACTGGTTTACATCATCAAGATCAAAAGTTGTTTTACAAAGACAAAGAGAGGGATTCTAAGTCTTTTCTTGATGTAGTTGGTGTAAAGGACAAATCTAAACTAGTTCTTGTGGAAGATCCTATTAGTCAAGAGAAAAGGATTTTGGAATTGAGGAAGAATGCTAAGATGGAGAAAGCTGCAAAATCTATCTCACAAATCAGCTTGGAAGTAGATAGGCTTGCCGGACGGGTATGTCTTTACATCTGAGTGAATCATCAATTTAGTCCTGAGATTGTATGAATCATACAATTTGATCTTTTGCATTAGTTCCTTGCGAAATTTATGCGTTTTTGTCTGAGTGAATCATTAATTTAGTCTTTAAACTTTATGAATCATACAATTTGGTCTATTGCATTAGTCCCTCATGGACAAACAATTTGATAGGTGATTTTTTTAATTTTAGAATTTTTTAAAATTTTAATAATTTTGAGCTAAATTGTATGACTTCTACAATTCGATGAATAAATTGGTGATTGACTTGTTTTGGAGTTAGTACTTTTTTTTTTCTTCTGCATTTTCATTTTCAAACAATTATATGAGTGAGGTTGGTTTGTATTAAATGCTTGAGTAGTAGTTGAGAATTGAGTACTAATTAGTTACTGGAATTGATTAGGTATCTGCTTTTGAATCAATAATTAGCAAAGGTGGGAAAGTTGTGGAATCAGATGTGCTTGGTCTTATTGAGCTATTGATGAATCAATTGCTTAAATTGGATGGTATAATTGCTGATGGTGATGTCAAATTGCAAAGGAAAATGCAGGTAACATTTTATGCATTTTGTACTTACCTTGTTTTCATTTTATATTTTGGTAAATAATCATTTTACAATTGAATGTATATGATGCTTGTATTATAGTCTATGAATGTATCAAAATTAATTTTATATTTTTCATGCGGTCCTTTGACTTGTCTCTCGTTGGTCAATTTAATCCATAAAATTATTAACAAAACATACTTAGATATATTTTTGTAATTTCGATATCTTCAGAGATTATAGTGATGTTACCTCACACTTAGCGACCAAAATAACTTTTTATTTTGTTTTTTGCTATTTTGTTGTTTACTAGTTCTTTAATTTCATTGGTTTTCCAATTTGAAACTTTTTGAAGGTAAGGAGAGTTCAAAAGTATGTTGAAACATTGGATATGCTAAAAGCTAAGAATTCTATGCCAAATGGCAATGATGTTCATGCTCAAGTGCAACCTCAACAAAAGCATTCAAATGGGAAACGATTGGAAACAATTCAAGAGCAGCCACAACAAATTCATTCAAATGGTTATCATGGGTCAATAGTACCAATTCAAGAACAAGAAGAAGAACAACCTAGGAAAAACTCAAATGAGCTTTCACTTGTATTTCAGGAACAACAACACCAACCCTCAGGAGTTGTAGTTACTACAAAATGGGAGACATTTGATTCTACCCCACCATTAATCACATTTCCATCTACATCTACATCCACAACTACTCCTTCAATGACCAATAATTCAGGTCCTCCTAAGTTCAGTTGGGAATTCTTTGAGTGATAAATTACCATGCCACATGTATAAAATTGTGTGGATGTGATGATTTGGGTTTGTATTCCACTTGGAGTGTTATATGTTTTACATTCTTTTGTGTATTTAGATTTGTTTAGTAACCCCTATAATATGTCATTTACATGAAAAATAAATGGGGTTGCTATGATAGTGAGTATCATAAAAAAGTTACTTTTATGTGATTATTATGGCGTCTTCCGAATTCATTTACCCAATGTTTGGGCCTATTTTTGATAGATATATAAAATTGTGTGTATTTGTAGCTTTGAATTTTGAGTTTTATGTACACCCCAACCAACCGAAATCGATCAAGAATGGGATGTGGAGTTGGATACAATATATTTTAGCAAAACTGTTTTTTTAAGAAGAACAAGAGTATAGTTTACCTAAGTTAGTTCTTCATATTGAATTTGTTAGTTATACAGTTAGTTGGGAGTAAGTTCCTTGCTTTTTAAGTTAAAAATCAATTCGAAAAAAATTATATTTGTATAATTATTTTCGGATAACTATTAGGACAATTCTTTCTTTCATACTTACTTTGTGTACTTACTCTCTCTCTATCGTTCTCTCTCTCTCTCTCATTGTTATGTCCCAAAAGAAGAGGAAAAGAGTTGGCTAAAAGATGGTTGAACAAATATAATTTCTCAATTCATTTGATAGCTTAGAAGCATCAAACAAAATTCTCCATGGAATCCAACTATGTTATGCCACAAACTAAAAATTAATTAATAAAAAAAATAGTAAATACAACCATTGAGTGATGACTCTTCATTATAACATGTATTTAAGCGTTTTATAGTTGTTTTGTCTTTTTATTTTATGATTTTCTAGAGGATTAGAGTGAGTTACTGATAGTTTGGATAAAAAGTGTAATGTTTTTGAATTGAGTCTTTGCGAGTCATGTAATTCTCTAACGAGACAACTCTATTGGGTGTTGTAATCTTTTCAATACAACTAGTTGGTTGATCAGAAGACGACACCTAGTGGATGCTACAGAAGCGTGAAGATCACTCACAATGAAGATATGAAGCTCATAGAACTTAGGAGAATTCTGTCCCAAGTCCCACACACATGTCGAAGGTAAAATCTACATGAAAGCTAGAGAAAACAACTGAATAGTGCTTCAGACGCATGTGCCCTATGTGTGGGAATAATGCGTCTAATGTATGCATATAGCATGATGCGGGGTGCATGCCCAGAAGATAAGAAGTTGTCGCGTAGATTAAAAACAACATACGCAACGTACATAAGGTCATACAAGGAACACATGCACAATCGGTTTTTTCCATATATATATATGATTTTTCAACCAGAAACAAGGGTTTCAAATTTTAAGGGGGGATTAGTCACTTTAGTCCCTGAATACATATAAATTGCAAAATAGTCCCTGAATGTAGATTATGTTAGTCAATTTAGTCCCTGAATGCAGACTCCGTTAGTCAATTGAGTCCCTGAATGTAGACTTGTTAGTCACTTTAGTCCCTGAAATTGACCAACAAAGTCTACATTCAGAGACTGTTTTTCAATTTCTCTGCATTCAGGGACTAAAGTGACTACTCCTTTTCCATTCAGGGACTAAAGTGACTAATTCCCCAATTTTAAGGCTATAAGAATTGAAAGGAAATCCCATCAACTAGATGTTGCATTTTTTAAGCCATGACAACAAGATTGATAATGTTATCATCACTTTTTGGGGTAGCATTTGAGTGACATTGTGGTTGGTGACATTGAGCAACCACAATGTCACAAGTGGCTTCTCTCTCTCTCAGGATTTTGTTTTTGTTTTTTTGTACACGTGACATTGTGGTTGGCCAAGGAATTGGATCCTCTCCTACCTTTTTTGTGCAGCCCCTTCTCCTTTTCTAATCCAATGGTTGATTGGTTCATAAATGAACAAAAAACAGCACCAAAGAGAGAAAAAAGGTGAATGAATGGTTTAGATTATGGTAGAACAAACAACATATGAGAAATGGTTGAAGAGGATCCAAATCCGGTTGACCAATGTCACCAATGTCACCCAAGTGCTACCCCACTTTTTGCATGTACGGTTTCTATTTCTTTCGATTATGTGTTTTAAACCATGAAATCTATGATGTCATCTACTAATGCAATTTAAACTATGTTATTCATTATATCTTGTACTTAATGTTTTTCACTTTCTAATCAACTTTGAATCAATTCTAGATTATAGCTTGCTATTTTCCCTAGGCTTTATAACTTGATCTAGGTAGCGTTCTCTAGTTAATTCATTTAGACATAGGAAATTCATTAGAGTGGCAATAGTAAAACGGTCTTGAAAGTGTTTAATAATGTGAGTTTGACTTAAGACATGTCCTGAACTAGTATTACCAAACAAGAACATATAGGAGATTCAGTAAATCCTAATCGCTGTCAACTTCAAGTGCAACCAACAATCTTGAAGTCCTCACCCCAATTCAAGTAGTACAAAAAACCCATGTGCATACAATTTTACTTTATTAATTGTGTGATTTGATACACTTGTCAAAATTGTCGATTTATTTTAACATGACGATTACACTTGAGTCAAGTGCACACACACACAAAAATTATTTATACTGGTTTGTCTATTTTTCGTATTGTGCTATTTGAGGTATTTTTGTTTGTCGTTTATGTCAGGTCAATTATATTTTTATGTTTTGCAACGCAACAACATAATCTTTATTTTAACACCTACAATCCAGGGGGGATGGATCATCCTAACTCATACTAGAAGGAAGATTGTGGTGTACATTTGTAATACCTAATCAAGGTATTTTTCAAAATCAACAAGTGGAGTCCAACTTGAATTGAAATTCTCAAGCAGACCATAAAGGTGTCTCAAGAAAACATCGAGGCCTTGTCAAAATTCAAGATGAAAGCAAAAATAAATAAGCATATATGAAAAACTTGGCGATGCAGATTGTAGGTAATACTCATGTCACTACATACTTTAATTAGCTTCTAGTGGGTGGGCTACATGTTAACAAAAAGAATTCACATCCATTAGAGTGCTTTATTACAGTTTGATTGAAGTAGGAATCGTCCAATGATAGAAAGCCAAGTCAAAAAAGTGTTTCAAAGTAAACAACATGATGAAATGATAATAATAAATTAGAAACTACTATTTATAAGCAAGTAAGATTTGTAATGATATTGTAACCGTACATGATTTTCCAGATTTAGAAAGTAGACAAAACTTCCCTTCTTTGGCCTCAAGCAAAGGCTATGAGAATAGAGGAGTGAAGAATAAGCCTTGTTTATCTTCAATGCAAACTAGCTGTAATGATTCATGCCATAATTATATTGTAGCATGTATAAATTGCCATACATTTTCTTAGCTATACCGAATCATCAAACTATATGGTTTCTAGGTGATGATTGTAATTTTGAAGAAAGCAAGTTCCAGGGGATTGACATATGCACAAATAAGAAGGCATAGAGTTGTAATAAAGTATAGTCTCAATGCTAATAATAACTTTTTTAAAGCATCAATTTGCTTTACCAACGAGGGTTGTTATTTTATTCTCACATTTTCATTAGATGCAAATATTAGAGACAATAAAAATCAATAAAATATGGATTCTTGTAAGTGATTGAAGATTTGAGTCTTTTAAGTAAGTGATAAGAAGTTCAATGTCTCGATTTTGTGAATAGAGAAAATTTGATTGAAATGTGTGCAACATAATTCATATAAATATTAATCATCGCTAAACAACGGTAATAACTCCGTCTATAACATGATACAAAAATCAGGCTAATTAAGAATTGTAGTTGTATTCTTGAAAAAAGTAATTAATTTTTTTAGGCGAAGTAATTAATTTTGATTATTGAATGTAATATAAAATAAATTATAATACATGAGAGAGAGAGAGAGAGGCGGCCACGGGTCTAACCTAGGGTAACCGCGTCGGTAATCATCGTTGAGAGTGAGGAATCACAGGAGGGGCAGGGTTCCAGTCAGGGAGACAAATGGAGTGATAGGATAGAATGGTCTAGGTTGAGTTCAAGACGTCGAAAAGCAATCTGATTGAATGATCGATGACATGATAGACCAACAAGTTCTTCTCGGCAAGGAGGTTTAGGTTTTGATAGGATTTTTAGACGCGTCCTTGTTTCAAGCCCTTTTCTCGTAAAAACTATTATATCGTATGTTCTTGTCAAAATAATCATTGTAATTAAATTTTACATACTATTTAATATAAAAAGAAACACAACCCTTAATTTGATAGATTTTCAGATCCATCCATGCTTCAAGCCCCCCATTTCTTAGGATAATAAGGCCCTTAACTTGTGAAAACTATTAGAGATTTACTTTTCCCATTCTACCGCCTTCTAGAGCGCCCTGCGTTTGGACCGAAATACCCTTTGTCTGGATTATATAATCCGGATAGATTACGGATAATATATTCCGAAATGTTCAGAAAAGCACACTGCACCATTTCATTTGTGAGACTTGAACATGTTTAGGGTGCTAGCCATTTTGGAAATTATAATCCGGATATAATAATGGTATTCGAGATTATAATTTTCGAACACCCTGTATTTGAAGTGAGCGGGAAAAATAGTCGTTTTTCCGAAAAACAAAATCTGGACTGCTAGGTTATATATACTTCTCCAGAACCTAGCTGAAGCAGACCACCTTTATAACAAACACTCCATACACCTCTAAAAAACACTTCATTTTGGGCGAAATCATGGTTTGGAGCAGCAATCTAGCCATCAAGGGGGGTTAACATCATCGTTTTCGTCTGAATGCAAGGGTAATGTGTATATAAACTTTCCCTCATTCGTTTTTTAGGCGATTTCCTTTTGATCACGTCATATGATCTGTACTGGCCTGATCCAGAAAATGAATTCCGGACTACATTCATGCATTCCGGATTTTGAAATCTAGAATGCACCAGTACAGAAAACTGTGTTCATTTTCTGATTATGCTTGGCACTGTTTTCAGTTATGGTTGTTCCGGTTGATGCCCCAAATGATGATCTAGCTGAGATTGAACATCCTATCGTGTTGTCGGTTCTTTTACTTCAAGATGTGCATGGTTCCGGAATTGCCAAATCCGAGAATCTCCCACCACCACCACCACCACCGAAACTTGAAATTTCTTTAGGCGATGCGAAAGTAGAGGATGCTCCTCCTCCTATTCCTGTTGTTTGTATTGATCAACGAGAACATTTTACCACTACACAAAAGTTTGCAACACGAAATGATTTGTTGTAGTGGGTTTGAGAGAAAGCTAGGAAGCTCGGTTATTCCACTGTTATTGGTTAATCCGATAACGGTGGCAATGGAAGAAGCACATTTGTTACTTTGATATGTGAAAGGGGAGGTTCATACACCGAGTACAAGAGTAAGAGTCGGCGCGAGATAGCTGGTTCGGTTAAATGCGAATGTCTGTTTCAGCTGAGAGGTTACTTGTTTACTGCTGGTGATTGGAGCCTCAAAGTTGGTGATGGTAAACACAACCATGACATGACAGATGTTTTGAAAGGTCATAAAACCGCCTGTCGTCTAAACCCAAACGAACGTGTTCACCTTCAAGAGATGGTGGATTCAAACGTTCCTCCAAGGCAAATTCTTACCAAATTACGGAAGAGGAACCGTACCACTTCAACTACTATAAAACATGTTTATAATGCATGTCACAGGTATAGACGGTCCATTAGGGGTACGAGGAATGACATGCAATATCTCTTGAAGTCTTTCGTTGATAATGGTTACGTGTATCATTGTAGAAAGTATCGTGATTCTGATGATGTCAGTGATGTTTTTTGGGCACATCCAAATTCTATCAAGTTGTTTAACACGTTCTCCACCTGCTTGTGTTGGATTCCAACTATAAGACCAACAAGTATCGTCTTCCATTGCTTGAGTTTGTCGGTAACACCTCTACCATGAAAACATTCTCTATTGCTTTTGCTTATATGATGTCTGAGAGGTAGGACAACGTTTATTGGGATCTTGAGAGGTGTCGTGAGATGTTGCACTCCAAAGATCTCTATCCCAAAGTAGTTGTCATTGATCGGGACAATGCTTTGATCAATGTTGTGGAAAATGTTTTCCCCAAAGCTACTGATGACAGTACGTCAATACTAGTTTTTTAGTCATATTTGTGTCCTTTTTGTAATGTTTTGAGAGTCAAATGCTTGTATACATGATTCAATAGCTCAAGATTCATAAAAGAGAAGTTTTGTACAAATTGAAGAAGAATGCAAGAATTTAGCTACTGGATCGTGCCACGATGGACCTGAATCGTGGCACGTTTGAAGCGTGGAATTTACCTGAAGATGCTGGAAAAATCGTGGCATGATGGATGTGTAACGTGCCACGATGGTTGAGTAAATTTGCTGCCACGTAGAATTAATGACACGATGGTCTCGAAACGTGGCACGATGGTGGGCTTTCTAAAACCCTAAAATTCTTTCTATAAAGCTAGAAGTGACCAGAGATTAGGTGTGCGATTTTGGAGACCTAAACAGAGCATAGACAACAACAGGAAATCGCAGAACATGCAGTGGATCTCACCCAAGTCATAGTTGGTTCTGATTTATGTATGTTATATTATTTCTATGTATTTGATTTTTTAGTTATGAGTATCTAAACTCTTAGATTGATTAAGCCATGAGATGAATCTTTGTAATATGTGAGCATGTAATTTGTTAAGAACTCTCTTTGACATCAATGAAAACCTAGTCTTTATTCAGAATTATTTGTGTTCATTACTTTTCGTATGATTGTTTGCATGACTATTAACCCTAGCTTCTTTCAATCACATAAATTGATCTTAGGAATTGAATGACTACTAACCCTTGCTTTTAATCTTGACATAGTAATTATGTTTAATTCAACAACATAGGAACCTAGAGATAGGAAATTGAGGGTTATAACATATGGATTAACGTTCTCACCATGCTTCCGCAGTTATTCGATTGGTTTAAGAGATTAAAAGGTTATAACTTAGGAAAGGGTTTTGAGTCAAGAGATTGATCAAAACCACTTAGTTAATATGTCATAAAGCTAGGTTAATCCATAAATTTTAACGCATCCTTAATTTTAACACTTTTGCCGAGTAGAAATTGAAACAGCCCATGTGGATACGAACTTATAAATTTTATTACTTCGATGCATTTTTAGTACACTTGCTAAAAGTCTATCAAGTTTTTAGCGCAACTGTCAGGGACTGTTGAATCATTTTAACTTGCCAATTTTGTTTTTATTTAGGATTTCTGTTGTAACAGCCCGATTTTCGCTAGATTTATTCTACTATTTGTTTATGTGTGTTTATATGTGCGTATATGTGATTAATTGCCTCTGTGTGTATTTTGGGTTAGGATTAGTGGATTTCGGTGTTAGAAGGGTATTATAGTCATTTTAGACTCAGGGGTATTTTGGTCATTTTGTGAGCAAGGGTAAATTAGTTATTTCATGGTGAGGGTTATTTTTAGTGTTTCAAGTGAGAACCATTATTTTTACTAAGTTATTATTCGGTAGTGATAATTAGTTTTAGACTGGTAATTATTCGATAATTTTTAACCGTTAGTGGATAGAAACTTTGGGGGTTTGTTTATAAGTGTTGTGAGCCCATTAAGACATTAAGTGGGTTAAGCCCAGTTGTGTAGGGACTATATAAGTATTAGTCATTAAAGAAAATAAGGTCACATAATCATTTTACAATTTTGAGAAGAGGTAGAGAGAGAAAGGGGGAAAGAGGAAGAGAAGAGGGTTGTTGAGAATCTTGAAGAGCCAAGAGGAGCTAAGGATTCTAGGAGCTTGATTGAAACTTTTGCTAGGATTATTGCTTATTGAGGTAAGGGGGTTAGATTTCAATAATAATCTCTTAGTTTAATTTCTTCTCTAATTCTATGCATAAGTGCTTAATTGTAAAAAGTGATTATTGTGATTTTAATTGGTGAAATTCGTGCTTATGTTTGGATGCAATGTTTGGGTATATGATTTGAAGATAATTAAGTTGTTAATGTTGAATTTTACATGCTTATGATGTATATACATGTATACTTGTGTTTTACCCAAAATTGATGAAGAATGAATTGTTGTTGATGGATTGTTGATGAATTCATGTTTGATTGTTGTTGTTGTTGTTATGAGGTGTTGTTGTTGATGATTCATACCTTGGGTGTTCATAATTACGAATTTGTGGTATGAATTGAGTTGTTGACGATGAATTTGCATGTCCATGATATATATAAATGAGTAGTTTGTGAATTATGCTCAATTGATGAATTGTGACATGTTGTTGTTGATTTGTGGTGGAATTCATGACTATGAGTTGTAGTTGTTAATGTCATATCATGGATTGGGTATGAATTAAGTTGTGATGAAGTTGTTGTTCTTTAATGAGTTTGAATAAAAATGGGTTGATTATAATTTTGGTGTGAACTTGATAATTTGAAGTGGTGTAAGTGGGTATTACAAGTGCTATGACCCTAGACAATGTTTTGAATTGATTTGGGAGTGTTGTGTTTGAGTTTAGTGATTTAAGAGTGATTCTTAAGTGAAAAACGCATTGTTAAGCTGATTTTTGAACTGTTGTGAAGCCCAAAATCGGCCACCAAACTGCCAAACTTGGCCACCGAATTCTGGGCTGTTTTTCCAATTTGGTTCGACAAAAATCGGGCCCCGAATGCTGCAATTCGGCCACCGATTTTCTGTCAGGCCAATTTGGAAAACATTCGCATTTTTCTTCCTTTTTTCTTTTGAATTGGCTTTTGGTGTAAACATGAAAGTTTTAGATAATTGAATTATCTTTCCAATGGCTTTGATTTTACATCAAAATTATTTTTATATTTTGAGTTATGATGAAAACACTCCAAGTGGGTCTTGGAGAAATTTTAAGGAAATTTAGCACAACTATTTCTAAGTCATACCAAAACTTATGGAATGTTTCCAAACTTCAAAACTTGAGTATTAGGAGTTTAATTAAGAGGTTTAAGAGTATTTAACCTATGTCTTGTTGAATCTAACTTGGTTTTGTTTTGAAAATGATTTGGTTTTGCAATAT
>Ga0315914_1006673_pt1 | contig 16261 bp, 11 predicted proteins | sample MpolenodulesMG_FD_203920 | JGI IMG/M metagenome (GOLD analysis project Ga0315914, IMG submission 203920) | Medicago polymorpha root nodule microbial communities from Los Angeles, California, United States - elongated nodules | ecosystem: Host-associated > Plants > Roots > Nodule | place: USA... | reverse complement strand
ATTCAGTGGTAAGATAATTGTTGTAGTTGGAATGAACATTCTCGAATGTAATGTAATGTAACTTTTATTTGAATTTATTCAATACGCAACTTTATTCGAATTCACGCTGAGTTTAATTAAACATTTTTTCAATTTTTTGTAACAAAAATCCAAACGACTGTAGATTTCAACATCAGAAGCTTAGTTTCATGTAACAAAAAGAAGAAAAAAAATGAAAAAAGGTTCCTAGATAAGAAATTCATATGTGATAGCTTGAATTAAGAATATTGGAATCTAATGAAATTTATATGTAGAAGTTGTAGAAGAAACTTTATGATGAACTTGACTCATCGAACTCATTAACTAACAACAAATTAATAATGCTTTTCTCCTGGCTCAGGGAAATCACGTGTGGAGAGTGGTGTGGACATCCTAGCTTGCGACACGAATTTGGAAGAAGAAGCATGCATATGTGACAATACATGAGTGAGAATAAAATAGTAAATTAGGCTGCTTTTTGTTAGAAATGATGTGACATTGGATATAAAAGTAATTAGAATTGTCGGTAGAATGACGTAAGGGGTGACCATGATCCAACTCAATCCCACGACCCAAACTAACACTTGTTCCCACCAGCCAGCGTGAGTTAACTCACGCAGCGTGTGTTAATTCACCTTGACATTTACCCTAACGTGATTTAACATGCGTATAAGTATTTTAGTAATTTTCTTTAAAAATGAGTAAAATCTTTTGGATAAAGAGCAGTTCTCTTGTTATAAATCCTTCTTGAACCAACTTTACAAAACCCAAACAGCCCACCTCAATTTAAAATAAAGGAATAACCGAATAACCGACCGACCGTAAGACAAGCTAAGTTTAAGCTATGGAACATATTTATGTAACTTTGAATTTTGAAATAACTACTACTAAAATTTTCTTCCTCGTCAAAAGAGTGTGTAATACTGCCAACAAACAAAACAAAAACACAATGCACATGAACATCCCAATGATGTAAACAAATATGAAACAACAAAAATAAACACCATTAAGTAATTCCAGAGTACTAGAAACTAGTACAAACGTTGTCCATTACCAACAGTACTGTCATATATGGAATGTTACACCCGTCATCATCCACCTTAAATTAGCCTGCAAAGAATGTCTTTCGAAATAATATTTAGGATAAGTTTTGACGTTTGAAAGAAATGTTTGAAACATAGTCATATAATTCGTGATTTGTAGATTCACGATACATGATATATTATGAATTTGGTACCCATGGGGTATAAAGTTTGGGTACGCATCGGTTCGTAGTACCGGTACTACCTAATTAAATATAGTAAGCAATCAATGAATTTTTTGTATCCAATGCGAGTCTTGTTGTATTTTTGAGATATTAAATATTTCAAAAGTTTTTCTTATTACTAGAAAACAATTTAAATTAGAATTATTACTTTATTCCTATTTGTTGACTAGTTCCAATATCCCCTTAAATATCTCTATGACTCCTCATTATTAAGAGATACTCATTTTATTCCTTTTGACCACATGCTCCTATTACTATGGTTAGTCAAAGGTTAGTGACACATAAGTAACACATTGTTTTGCTATATATTTACACACACATGTAAGGAACAAAGAGCATGGCAGTACAGAAAAATATAATAGCACACACCACACATACATACTCTCTCATTTTTCATATGTTTCTATGTACACACCATTATTTTCTCTCATAAAAAATTCTGAGTTTCTAGGTTACATCTCCAGTTATCTTTGAGATACATTCGAGCTGTTCTGACACCTCCGGCTATGATTCATACCGGGGAAGACATGTTGTATCCTGGGAGGATATGCGCTAATGAGGCGGATAAAATCCTCAAGGACAATGACTATGTCACGCCTCAGGTTACGTAACAATGTGTGTTAGTTTTGCAGGTTTCCACTAACTTGATTTGTGAAGATTTTGATGGAGTTGTCGGCAACTAAATTCGATAAGTTCCTTGTGCTTTATTTTACTTTATTATTAGTCATATTTATTTGTTATGATATTTCTCTTTAAATTCTTATATGTGATAATTTCCACTCTAATTTTACAACAAGTCTTTCCAACTCCGCTGTGTTTCTCAACATCTTTTAGTATTTATTTACTAAAACCTCTTTTGATGTTTACTTCTCTTTCACTTTTTTATCGGTGTTATTTTGCAAGATGCATTCTCCTTCTTCAAGCTTCAAAGAGATTTTATGCAAAATTTATTTGCACCACCCGAGGTTTTCCCTTTTCTTTTATCTCCTAGCAGTCAACCTCCACTTCCTCTTTCTTCGATCTTCACTTATCTTGTTTCGCCGATTTCAATAACCAATTTACAAAAGTACCACGAACCGATATTCAAGTACCAATTCATGGTTCACAATCTGTAAGAGAATTATGTGACTATGATTTGAAACCTATATTTTTGAATGTTAGTTAATGTATAGTTGTATGTTAGCATCCCATAGGCACCGGAAAAATTTAGATGTTTGAGTTTTCACTTTCAATTTCATCAATAATTTTCCATACACTACAAATTATGCTTATACTATGCTAATGCCTTTGAGACACCCAACTTGTGAAGCACTGCCACATTTTCATTATGTTTCTTGTTTTTAAGTTTTTGTGGGAGAAATATGATGAAAATTTTCCCCCTTTGATTTCAAGAAGAAAAAGAAAAACGCTAATTATTAAAAAAATGTGACATCAATGAGAACCGATGTATTAAGAATTGAACAAAATCAGAAAAAGGGATAGAAAAATGGTGCAAATCCAGACATCAATCAATATGACACATCTTAGCACAGTAAGATCAAATCATACCTCCTCCTCCTCCTCCTCCTCCTCCTCTTCATCTTCTTTCATACGGATAAGGTTGAAGCCAAGCTACTCAATTTATAGCACCCTTGGACACAATGAGAAACCATTCATTCCACCACACATGCAAGGTTTAATTTGGTATCACATTAAAGCATTGAAAGAAATTTGTTTCACATACAAAAATAAAAATTGAATGAACCACATGGTTTGCATTAATGGATTGATTTCACATGGATAGAAATTCTATTGCTAAAAATGGTGAACCAAAGGGAATGCGTGAAGTTATTATATGGTAAATGTTTAATCAGAAATGTTAATTGTTTGGATTTAGGAATCATGCTAAATGCTAGTTATTATGAGAGTATTTTTGTTAGTGAAGATAATTAAACCTATAACACACGTATCATCGGCCCAAATCATTATATCACTTCTCATGGAAGCATGGTTTTTAAAGCAAGCTTTACTATGGCTTATGAGTTTGGGTTATACTCGAGTGTCTTGCAAGTAAGTCGTGGACATCATGGTGGATGGACCGATTCATAGATCAAAGTTGGCGTTACATCATGTGTTTGTAAAACTATTATATGTTCTTTACCAAACTTTAGGATAAGTTTTGTTCGAAAACAAACAAACATTGTGGCTCATTTATTAGCTAAAGTGACATTGTCTCAGGCTAGTCGCCAATTTTTTTTTTATATTCCTTCCCACATATGAATTGAATTAATTTTGTTGCCATAATAATAATAATAAGGTTACATATGTTTCTCACCTATGATATTGAAAAGTGTAGGAAATTAAGAAGTCTCAAATTTTATTTATATACCACCTGTTTCCTTTGTTTCTTTAATTTATTACCTTCCCTACCGTTTAAAGGTTCTCATTCCGTATGTACCGATACGGATCCGTAAGTGTACAGTTCTATCGAGTTGAAAAGATTATCGATCCACAAGAAGTTTATGTAATTACCAATCTAATTCTTAGTTTTAGCTGAAAAGGTAAAGTTTGTTAAGTTCACTGGTTTCTTGATTTAAATTCAGATATTATAAAAAGGCATTGGGATTATGGTCTAATCATAATGATAAATATTAAACATTCTCTATCTATTTCTATATTTTATGTTAAATTCGTTTCTAAATATAAGATTTTCTTTTGTATTTCATGTTTCTTTTTAGAATACATGACTGTATCTCAATAATAATCAAGCCTATTCTCATGATTGTTTATCATTGAGACCCTTTAAGTATGAATCTTATTATCTCAAGAATCACAAAACCATTCTCATGTTTTGTTCATGTTGTATAATCTCATTTGTTTTAATATCAAACTTCACCTTTCGATCATTCGTTTGATATTTGATATAAAACTTTAAGAAATGATAAGATTAGATTAGAAAATGAATCTTAATAAAATAGAGTCTAGACTTGGGTTGAATAGGATTAAATCATTAAATCAATCGAACAATCCCAAGACTAAACAAGTCTACTCACTCATGATCATTGTAAACAAGGGATTAAAATTAAAAGACATAGAAATAAAATGCATGAAAATAAATGACTGTATATAAAGTGCTAGAATTGTAAGAACATAAAGGTAAAGAGCAAGAACAATAAAGTGCAGGAAAATAAGTATAAAATAAACTTAGAACAAATGTTGAACTTAGATTTCACTATAGTAAGTTTACAAGCATTCTAAGATGCCTTACAACTATGATATGAGCCCTATTTATAGCCTAGAACCTCAGACAAAGCATTAAAATCAGATTATAAGCCAATAATGGGTAGTTTCCAAGAGTTTTCATCATTAAAATTTGACTGCATAATGTGTACGGTCGCGCTGGTGAGGAGTACGATTGTGCTCCCTTTCTGATGGCTATTAAAATTATGAAGCTGAAGGGGCGCACGATCGTGCGTGATATCTCTGCCAAACAACACACGACCTAAGCAACAAGGCAGCATGACCAGTACAAAAGAGGGGCACAACCGTACCTGTCCAAAATGCCTTAAATTCTTGATTTTTCTTCTTTTTCCTGGCTCTTCATCCATGCTTTTGATCCAAATAACTTGTTCATCATTATTTTGACTCTGAAAACATAACAAAGACTTTGAAGTAAAATAGTTCTAGAAACAACTAAAACAAACTGATTTTTATTGAAATTAAAAGCTAAAAATACCATAAACTACAGCTTATCATGTACAAAATTTAACAAATTTTAATGATATTTTTTTTTGTCGATATAATATGATTCTTTAAAAATAGAGAATTGATAAATGAACATAAAAGAACCAAACACAATACAAACACCATATAGCACTGTAGCTTTATACATTTTTTTCATTTATTTTTATTTTTATTTCCTTTACTTTTCTCTCCTTCAACACCATCTCTCCCCTTTTTGCATTGTAACAAAAAAAAACACCATCTCTCCCCTGCCATCCTTCTCTCTATTTTTCTTTTTGTGAAGAAAGCCATCCTTCTCTTTGTAAACAACAATATCCCTCATCGGTTCTCTCACTTGCAACTGGCGTCGTCACTTCTCTTGCTGACAACCGGCGTCGTCATCGGCGTCATATTTTCTTTGATTTGTCCTATTTTCCTGTGAGTTCTGAGCGGATATGTGGCGGCGAGTATGGATCTGGACTCAATTTTCTTGTCCGAGTTCTTAACGGAACTGGGCTCCGTTTTTTTAGCAATGATTCGAAAGGATTCCGAACAGTGTAAGGGAGAAGTGGGTGAACGGATTCCAGACATGAAGTCGTAGGTCGTGGTGAACGGATTGAGAGGACGGCGATGATGGCGAGGATGATGATAGTGATAAACGACAAGGACGGTGGTTGGGGAGGACGGTGGTGGTGGACGGTGGCTGACTGTGAGAGAGAAGAGAGAGAACAATGTTGCTGGGCTGAGAAAGAGAAAACGTAAAGAGGGAGAGGGTATGTTGGGATTTTACAAATTTGCCCTTGCTTTGATGTTGAAAAGTCAAAATTACCCATGGTGTTGTATTTGTATCTGATAATTTGTGTTCAGTTATCAATTCTCTTAAAAATATATGATTGATGAAACAAATAATTGTATAAAAATATGGTATAATGTTATTTTTCTAGTTGTGATTGAATAAACATTACCAATGAGATCAAGTTTGTTATGAAGACTTTATTTAACCAATTTTCCTTTTTTCTTTTCTTTTCTAAAATGATGGATTTAATAGAAAAAAACTAAAGCTTACAAGACAAAGAATGCTACACCGCATTACATAAAAATAAAAATGATGTTATGAAACACGGACACATACAAGGACATCGGACACGGCCATTGACACATTGATACCGATAATAATTTAAGAAAATGATATAATTAAGTGTAATTATAGATGTTATTGTCGGACACCGACGCATGTTCGACACGGGAACATACCTAATCTAAAGAGTGTCCGTGCTGCTTCTTAAAGATGTCCTGAACGTCTCATCTTTGTCAAAATATAAATACCAATTTGATGTAGGAAGTCAGTTAAGGGACTGGATTAAAAGAGGTTTAAGATCATAAATTGTTATAAATCCTTCATGAACCAACTTTACAAAACCTAAACAACCCGCCTCAATAAAAAAAAAAAAAAAGAAGGAATAACCATAAGACAGGCTAAGTTTAAGCTATGGAATATTTATGTAACTTTGAAATAACTACTAATAAAAGTTCCTTCTCCGTCAAAAGAACGTGCAACACTGGATCCTCCAAACAAACAAAACAAAAACACAATGCACATGAACAACCAAATCATGTAAACAAATTAGAAACAACAAAAATAAACATCATTAACTAATTCGAGCGAGAACTAGAAACTAGTACAAGCATTGTCCATTACCAACAGTGTCATGGAATGTTACACCCGTCATCATTGACCTTAAATTTGCCTGCAAAGAATGTCTTTTGAAAGAATATTTAGGATACGATTTGACGTTTGAAAGAAATGTTTGAAACATACTCGCATAATTCGTAATTTGTGTTGATATGTGGTATGAATACAGATTCGCGGCACACGATGTATGAAGAATTTGATACCTATGGGGTATAAAGCTTCGGTAGTGTCGGTTCGTGGTACCAGTACTACCTAATTAAATACAGTAAGTAAGTAAGCAATCAATGAATTTTTCAATTTTTTTGTTCCAATGTCGATCTTTCCAACTCCGCAATGTTTCTCATAATCTTTTAAAATTTAATTAGTTGAATTAATTAACGAGACGAAAAAGTAGAAGAATTATAATAGTCAGCTGTAACAAACTAGTGCCCTACTTACTAAAACTTTTTTGATACTTAGTTTTCTTTCACTTTTTCTTCCCTTTTTTTTATCGGTGTTATTTTGCAAGATATTCTCCTTCTTCAAGCTACAAAAAGATTTTATGCAAAATTTATTTGCACCACTAGAGATTTTCCTTTATCTTTTATCTCCTCCTCAACCTCATCTTCCTCTTTCTTTGATCTTCACTTATCTCGATTCGTCGGCTCACCAATTTCAAAAAATTATAAGGCGAATTCGTGCAAACCAATTTGTAAAAGTACCACAAACTGATACACAAGTACCAATTCATGGTTCAAATGTGACTATGGTTTGATAGCTAATGCATAGTTGTATGTTAGCATCCCATAAGCACCGTAAAAATTAGATGTTTGAGTTTTCACTTTCAATTTCATGTTTTTCATCTATAATTTTTCGTACACAGCAAATTATGCTTATACTACGCCAATGCCTTTGAGACACCCAACTTGTGAAGCACTACCACATTTTCATTATGTTTCTTGTTTTTAAGTTTTTGTGGGAGAAATATGGTGAAAATTTTCTCCCTTTGAATTCAAGAAGAAGAAGAAAAACACTAATAATTACAAAAATGTGACGTAAATGAGAACCGATATATTAAGAATTGAACAAAATCAGGAAAAGGGATAAAAAAAAAAAAAAAAAGGAAATGTTAACTTTTGCCCTTAAGACACAAGTTTAGAAGACAAATGTAAAAATAATGTATTGGAATGCGTGCATTAAATTTAATCTTTAATATTTTAGTAATGAATTGAATGCACAAAATTTAAAAGAATATTTCTTTTTTTAGATTTCTTAATATGTGCTCTAAGGGCACAAGTTAACACTACAAAAAAAATGGTGCAAATCCAGACATCAATCAATATGAAACATAATAAGATCAAATCATACCTACCTCACCAATGCCCAACTGACCTCATTGGTTAACTCGTTCTCTCTTCTTTGGTGTATCCCTTTTCAGCCCTTAGTGCCCAAGCGTTCTCGACCCCAGTCATGAGAAAAAGATTAAAACAATTTCCATGTCACCAGTATTGAAGAACTCAAAGTTCACTAGAAGAATTCTGCCAAATCCTCTAACATATTTCCTAACAATTAGAGTATAATTAGTCTAAAGTCTAAACCTTCCCTTTGATAGACCATTTATGCTAATTTTTTAAACTAATTTGATTAATTGCCTTAATGACAAATCTAACCCTTTAATGGGGGACCAATTTATGGTTCTATAAATTGGAGTGAATTTATTTGATTGAACTTCACACAACAAATTATTGAGTTAAAGAGTACACACTTGGTTATAATGAGAAAAACAATTTCAATATTAGATTTGGTAAGAACCTAAAAGAAACAACACCCAAAGCAGTCCAGGGGGGGCAGAATCGACTTCCTTTTAGGTTCCTCCTCGCCGAGGCATTTGGAACTGAACGAATAAGCCTTAACATCATCTTTTGGCAACTGTACCAACCGTGATTGCCATGACTCCCATTAAAACACTTGGAATTCTCATTGTAATGAGAACAACGACTAAAACAGAAGATTGAAGCAATTTTCTCTTAACTTTGATATAATTTGGTTTGTATATATGATTGAAACAAAGTTACACCAATTTTATAGAACCATATCATTTGGTTACAAATTTTAAGAGTTTGGCATCACATTAAAGCATTGAAAGAAACGAACCACATGATTTGCATTCAATATTAATTGGTTTCACATGGAAAAGTTTTGGTAAAAATGATGAATCAAAAGAAATGTGCTTAGTTATTGTAAGGTAAATGTTTAACCAGAAATGCTAATTGTTTCGATTTAGGAATCATAATTGGAAATGCTAACTTGTGCCCTTAAGGCACAAGTTAACGGATCAAGAGTGGAATTATTTTATTATAATCAATGTATTTGAATATATTTGAATATAATTTGGTTAATTGAATGCCCAAAATTTAAGATAATGTTTCTATTTTTTTTTTGTTTAACATGTGTCTTTAGGACACAGGTTAACATTACTTTTTTTTTTTTACTAAAAGGCTGTTTTTTTTTAGAGAAACAAAAGGCTAGTTATAAGGCTAAATGTTAGGATCACATTAAAAAAAAGTAATTTAAATGAACCGCTCATGTTTAATGTAACCCTCATTTAATACAAATTTACTTCTTTTATCGTTTTTATTTTAAAATTAAAATACTCATACATAATATCGAGTTCAAACCCCTTTTCAAGGATAAATGATATTATTTTTTCCATAAATTATTTAGTTTTTGAATTAAAAAATTGGATAAATCACATTGCAATAGAAACAATTTAACTGCAAAAATAACAGTATATCAAACACCACAAATGAAACTTATTTTCATCTTATTTCCTATAATTATTTAATTATGATATATGTTAAAAAAATTATAATTTGATACAATAAAATAAACATACATTCAAACACATTAATAAACCCATTTATTCACTAGTAAAGAAGAAAAGAATGTGTCTAATGTTGGAAGAAAAAAAATGTGCCGGGGAAAATTGTTCTAATCTCTTGGCCATTTCATTGGTAAGCCAATGAGCTATATCATCATTTTTTTTACCCTTTCTTTCTTTCTTTCATCATCTCTAGCTCCTAAATCACTCATTCCAAACACACTCGTAACTTAAATTACTTAATCCCCCCATAACCTAACAAACTCATAGCTTTTGTTAATTATTTGAAAATGATCAGAGTAAAATTAAGGGTGTCTCTTTAAGGTCCAATAAGACAAGAACTGATGATTTGCAATTTCGAAACAAAAACTGGAATGAAACAATAATCATAAGCAGACAGACAAAAGGCATTGGTTGTTGGAATGGAATAATGGTCACTGTAAATAGGCACGGGAGAGTGGAGATTAAAAAAGATGGTTAAGAAGTTTATGGACTTTGCTATTTAATTTACCTATGATATTGGTATTGGTATGGTCGCCTCAAAAAGTTCACCCCACTAGATTAAATAGAAAACAATTTTTTGTCTATTTTTTTTTTAATTTCGTAGTACAAATTCATATGTTTAATTAGATAAATATGTTTTGGTCAAGTTTTTGTTTTGAATTGGATAAATATGTTATAAAATATTTTAATCAGCCGTGTGCTTAGTGCTTACGTCAATGTAAAGCACGCTGCTACTGCCATATATAGGTGCACATTAAAATATGGAAATGCTTTTGTACACCATAAGTATGCACTAACTACTAGTAACAACAATGATATATGTATGGCTTCAAAATACGATATATGTATATCCTCGTAGGACCTAAATTGCATACCGTAAAAACCGCACTCAGTTTCACGTTGTTTTAAATCAAAATTGTTGATTATACATTAGACGGTTCATAAATCATATTACATGCTAACAAAAACAACTGAAAACAATCTCAGCTATTGATTTTAGATCGAATGGCGAATACCAGTAATTATATGACATAGTTACAACGTCTAATCCAATTTCATTCGCATATTCTTCTACACTCATTTCACATTTTATTTTATCTGTTACTTTCTATAACATTATCAATCTATCATTTTTATTTTTTTTACTCTTTCTCTCAAAATATATACACGCAATGAAGTGTTAATCAAACATTTTTTATACTAGTACTACTCCTACTCCATATAGCATGGCACCATGGCCTTCTAATTTAATTTCTCAGCGTGTGAAGTTGGGTCCAGTGTTTATGGCATCATAATTGAAAAGTATACTCGTCATACTTTGCAAGTTTACCGTTTAAAAATGTTGAAAGAGACAAAAATGCATTGTCTCATATATCTCCACGTGACAACCTTTGGTTAAACTTTTCACTACACCACCTATCCTGTCTGAGGAACCTTACCCTACTGAGCCCCCCCAGACTCAGACTTCAAAGCAGCATCGCATATTCCACTACTTGACTGAAACAAGCAAGTTTTTTTCATACCTTTGTCATTCTTTTTCTCGGGAAAGACGATAAATGGTGACACAAGAAAAAGTAAATAAGTAGAGTGAAGGAAGTCAGCTTAAGCATTTTTTTTTTTGAATGGCAATATATATATATAAAGAAATAGATAAACTGGACAAATACACCCTGAGGTCGTCCAAGGACGTCCAACACCAACCACCCTAGGATAGGACCCTAACCCCACAGACGGGGAAAGAGAAACAAACCAAAGGCACCACCAAAACAACATAAGTCAAAGAGAAAAATAAAAGAAACACCGAAGTAGCACCCCCGCAGAAGTACCCAGGAAGAACCCACACGCACCACACCCTGCACAAAAAAAGAGCGCAAGAAAGAACCCAGGAAGCCAGGCCGGAAAGGTAGAGGCAAAAACAAACCCCCATCCAACCCCCCACACAACCCCAGGAACAAAACCACCACAACACCCTACCGCTGCCAACAAAGGACGGGTTGCACTTCCCACTCATAGAAAGAGCAGGAACTAGTAGGGCACTTAGCCAGGAACCACTTTCAAGCTAAGAGTTTCGCATGATCCACCACAGGCTCCTCCCGAAGGACGCCACCAGAAAAAATAAGGTCATTCCGGAACGTCCATATGGTCCAAATAACAACATGCCAAACAAGAAGTAATCATAATCTAACAGCTTAAGCATGTATACTATTAATGAAAAGAAAACCCTAAAGAAGGAGTGTGAAGTATTTTTTGTTTGTTTATTTTAACATGAATTATTATTACTACTTCAATTCTAAATATTTATAGTGTGTTATAAATATTAATAGTAGATGTCCAAATAGCAAATTGGTTAATGGGTTATACTACTAGATTGTTGGGCTTAGTCCATAAGCTATTCTATTTCCCTATAAATAGAGCTCATTTGTAACATTTTCAAACACACCAGAGAATAATAATACTTCTCCCTATTCTCTCTTCTTCTCCTTCTCTTTATTACTATCTCTATTTACTTATTTTCATAACATGTTATCAGCACACTCTAAGTAGGTACATAATTCTTCTTAATCTACTTTAATAAATTGTAATTTTGTATCGATGATTATAGGCTATTGTTGCAATTCCATCAATTTGAAATCAATGCCTTATAGATACATATTATCGTTATATTATGCAGATTATGTACTGTTTATTTTTAATTAAACATTCATGCATCTCTGAAGGATTGCATAAAAGATGGATCAATTTATAATATAGTTCCTGAAGAACTATATTCAAAAAAGAACGTATCCCTGAAGGATTGCTTAAAAACTAAAATTGTTTTTCAATGAATTCCTGATGAATTCAATGGTGTTGCATCCCTGAAGGATTGCATAAACACTTTTTTTGTACTGAATTCCTGATGAATATGCATCCCTGAAGGATTGTACAAATGAATTTATTAGATTTACTATATTTTTGATCAAAATTAGATTTATTATATAGTTCCGGAAGAACTCACAAAGATTTCAATAAGTATTTTAATATCTCTGAAGGATTGCCAAAGTAGCACAATTTTCATTTTTTTTCCGGCATAAATTTGCTCTGTTTTAGTATGATCATCTTTTGTGTTTATTTTAATCTTGTGATGAATAATATCTTAATGTGCAAGAATAGTAACAATTTTTTTCTTTAATGTGAATTTTATTGTATTTTAATTTTGTAATCAATAGTATTTTAATATGCATGAATAATTACCATATGAAAATATGTCATTATGGTTGCATTAGATCATTATTATGTGAATTGTTGTATATTACTGTGATTATTTATTCTATATACATTTTTGAAGAATTCAAAAGTGTTTTTTTTTTTTTTTTAGAGAAGAATTCAAAAGTGTTAATATCTAAAAGATTGCTTAGAGAATTAATTTTATTAAATATATTGCATAGTTCTTGAAGAACTTAAAAATTCGGTTTTATTTTCTATGATTTCCTGAAGAATTCGGTAATGATACATCCTAGAAGGATCGTACAATTAACTGATTAGATTGGTTATATGTTTCTTGAAGAACTTAAAAATCAAATTTTATACGAATTTAAGAAGAATTCAAAAGTCTAGAGTTTATTCTCTATGAATTTCAGAAGAACTCGAAAGTCTCAAATTTTGTTTAAATCTATTGGTTAATTCCTGAAAACTTAAAAATTCAATTTTTATTCTCAAAGAATTCTTGAAAAATTCAATAGTGATGCATCCTTGAAGGATTACTGAAGAATAATTTTCAAAGATCATTGGTTATGAACATTTGTGATATTGAAAGCATCCCTGAAGGACTACTTAAGGAATGAATTATCTCAATCATTATTCATGAAGATTTGTGGCATAGTTCCTGAAGAACTAATACTTTAATATCAAACATCCTTGTGGGCCGTAAAAAAGAGTGATTTTTCTTAGTCACCGTTTATGTAAATTTGATATTGAGTTCTTGAAGAACTACACATTTAAATCATAACAAAACACAAATTTATAAGATCTATTTGATCATGAAAAAAAAGGGAGAAAAATATGAGACAATAGATGTTTTTATACCACTCAAATATGCTCCTGAAGTAGCAAAAGGAGTGAATATCTTCAAGAATATTTTTGAAAGATTACTCACATTTGTAATTGAATAATGAGTGGGTTTTGATCAAAATGGTGAAAGGTCACACTAAACGTCATTCACAGAAGTGAATTGTTCATACTATTTGTTTTATATAACTAATGTCAGGTTAAGGTAATTGATTTTGTAAAGATTACTTTTGATATGATACATGTCAAAGTCATATACAATTCCTTTAGTATGAACTTAGATCAGTTGGGAAATAACTATTTAATCAAAGATTTTCTTGATACAATCATATTTCTATTATATGGATTGAATCTTGCAAGATTGTTTCTTTATTGCATGATCAAAGTTTGGTTATGATTTTCTTCTTTCTTATTGCATAAGACTTCTAGATGGCTTGAATTACAAGGTAAGCACAAATTCTTCTCTACATAACTCTTGAAAATATCTTCTATGAATTAACATTCTCTTATTTACTTCTAAATCCTTCAAGATTATTATCTCATAAACATTACATGTTAGATATGTATATTTTCTTAGGAAATGGATTTATTTGATCTTAATCTCACATGTAAATTACATTGTGAAGATATCAAACTTTAGAAATATATCTTATTGACAATTTTTGTTGCATAATTATTCATCTGAAAAATACATATGGTTTATGAAGTTTTATTTCTTGGATAAATTTTGAGTTTAGCTCCTTTAATATCAATGGTAAAACAAGAGATAAATAAAGACTTTAGCATATTTATTATATAGTTTCATTTGGATGCAATATTTTCTTGTTAATTATTGCTTTAAATGGACAAGAACAAATGAAACAATATTATTATAAACCAGAAGTTTACAAATCATCTTTCAAATTGTAATTCTTAAAAATATTAAACAATCCTTGAAGGATTGCTTAAATAATGATTTTTCTTGAGTATTTGTGATATAGTTTTCAAATAACTACAAAGATTACTCAAAACTCCTGAAGAGCTAATGTATTGTTACATAGAGTAACAAAATTAAACATTGAGGTTGCATTTAATATAATTTTATTGAGTTTTAAGATAGCCATCTAAATGGATATCATATTGAAAAATATATGTTAAACATCTCTATTACGAGATATACTCAGGTAAAAATAAGCGTAATGGAAAAGTGATGTTGTCTATGATTTGTAATACGCTTATATTAGTGCAATGGAAATACATATATATTATGTAAGCCCGAAGTTTACATATTATATTAAGTTTTTCGTTGGCAATACCAGTTTGGTTATTCCGGATTCATTTTGATAGTTAAATTTTAATGGATTTGTGTCTTAATTTTTTTTTCAAAGACGTACAAAATTTGAGGATTTTAGTCTCTCAATATATGTAAATGCGTATAAGGTGATATTTGTGAATAAATACACCAAAAGTATGGATCAACTAAATGACATGTGTGGTTATTGTTAACTCACAAACCAGAAGTTTGTGAGATTATTCGGACAACAATGTATGATTATTGTTAACTCATAAACAAGAAGTTTGTGAGATTATTTTGTCAACAAATTTGACAGAGAGTTTATTTTCTGAACTTTTCAGAAAGCATTTGATAAATATCATTTGTCAATTGAAATTGATATTGAACAATTGCTAACATTTGCTCAACAAAATGGACTTGAAGATTCATTCTTTAGACGTCTAAAGTCAATTGTATAATTGATACTTATGAAACCATACCTTATAAACTCTATTTTGGAAATCAACAATCTTTGATGTTGATGTATTGATTTGCATCAAGCCAACACATTACTATATGTAAGTCCTCCCCTTAATTTATCATTGGTTTTAGGTTAACAACCTAATATTTTCCATCTTAGTAAATTTTTGGATGTGTTGTGTATATCACAATTGCTCCAATATAATGCACTAGGATAAATCTTGAAAGAATATTGGAAAAATATATTTGATATGAATTTCCATCTATCATATATTGTATTGAATCAACTTGTTTACAACCCAATAGGTTGATTATTGATTGATAGATTTGTTTTTCCAATATTAGGGGGAGATAATAAGAAGCTGAAAAATGTGAACTTGAAGTTCAAATAAATTATTTGAAAGGAAATATTATTGTCTCATCTTGATCCTTAAGATATAACTCATTTGCAAAGTTAAACAAATTGAATATCAGCTGCTAATGCTCCAAACGAAATGGGATATCCCTATAGGATATTCTAATATTGCAAATGAGTTTAACTGTGCATGAAGCACGGTAGACCAATCGGTTCCAAATATAAAAAAAAACCTCGAATAAGAAAAGGAACTTAAAGGAAAGATAACCCAAACGAGGATATAGAAACTCTAAAAGAGTGTTTTGACATAATTGACATTTCAGTTCCAGAAGAAACTGATCAGGTGCCTAAAATTTACGAAAATAAAGAGATCTCAATAAATTATGTCACTACTGGAATCCAATGGAACCGACATGAAATCAACGTTGATGATATTTTTGCATACAACTTAGCGTTGAATGTGATAAATGATAACGAGGATCAAGAACCTGAAGGTGAGAAAAACCACAAGAAGGGGGGGTTGAATTGTGTTTTTGGAAACTTCTTCTTTTACGTTCTAGATAACTGTCCTCAGTTTCAGAGTCTGA
>Ga0315914_1006672_pt1 | contig 16261 bp, 7 predicted proteins | sample MpolenodulesMG_FD_203920 | JGI IMG/M metagenome (GOLD analysis project Ga0315914, IMG submission 203920) | Medicago polymorpha root nodule microbial communities from Los Angeles, California, United States - elongated nodules | ecosystem: Host-associated > Plants > Roots > Nodule | place: USA... | reverse complement strand
CAAATCCTAGAAATAGCATCTACATGGAAACACTCATATTTGTAAAAATTGAAAAATAAATTTAGGCTATACTCTTACAAGCTGAGGTTTCTGGAAGTTGTGGCTACCTAAGCATCTTTCCTGCCGTACACTTCCCTTATAGAATCATGCAAGCAACCACCTCCTTTGAACTTTTGACAAACCATTAAGGAAATCTTTGTTACTGAACTTGTAAAATTCAAGAAAAGTAAATTCATTAAAATCAAACAAGTTCAGATGCATTACAAAATAGGGGACTTGTAGAATCTTATTCTAGACACTCTTCAAAGCTGACTCGATACAAAAGGAAATAACATAAACAAATAACAAAGCAGGGAAAAGGATGGGTTGCCTCCCATCAAGCGCTTCCTTTTACGTCATTGAGCTTGACGCTTCAGCCACTGTTAGGGTGGCAAAAATGATAAAAAGAATATATCACCCTTCTTCTTCCTCTTGTTTGGTAGGAATTCCAAGAACTTGGCATAAAGAATCAGATACTCCCATGCACTCACTGTTAATCTTTTGGAATTTAAGCTCTCCCACCTTAGAGAAGGACATGCATCCATTTGCAGACGAGTTATTTCCTTAACCTCCGTTGGTTCAGATTTGGAGAAAATATCAACAACCCTCACTTTGGGATTTTCTTCCACCACAACCTTGTGACACTCTGTCTCCATCTTAACCAACTTCCTTTGAGACTCATGTGCCTTCTCAACAAGATCACCACACTGAACATCATACTTCTCAAATGAAACTTGATTTGACATCAAGAAATCATCTAAAATATTTTGAAGTTGAGTATTGTAATCGATGTTGATCACCTCTTTCTTCCCTTCACATTTACTATCTGGTTGATTTGCCTCATAACGACCACAACTCTCATTTAATAGCGAGATTTTACTGTCCAAATATTTTATCTTCAAAGAGAGCATATATTTTTCATACTGCAACGTAACAATCTCTTCAGTGTCATAGAGGCGTAACTTGTCTGCTAACCTGTCTATCATAGCTGCAAAACTTGGATAAACTTTTTAGTAGCACAGTACAATGAGAAGAAAACGAAGAACATAAATCATTTTTTTTTCTATATATATATATACAAAAATATAAATGACAAAAATCCTAAATAATAACAAAATTGCCTCGTTGAAATAATTCAACAGTCCTCGGCAACGGCGCCAAAAACTTCCTCCCAAAAGTTTTTAAAATTACATGTGTTTTTTTCATCACACATACAAGATCGTAGCAACATTTTACCATATGAGTTGTACTTACAGATATTTGAATAGTTGTTTTGTTAATATGTCCGTATATTTTATAACTATTGCTCACGTATATATGTTAGTTTGTTTTACTTTCTCAATTTTTCTTTACATTTTTCAAATATGTAACAAAACAAAACAAAAAAAAACAGATTATCCTTACTTTTTCTAATCTTATTATGTATATAACAAACAGGTTATGCATGAATTAATTATGAAATAATGAAGTCCAATTAGGAAAATTTTAACAATTTGATATATTATTGAAAAACCTGTTATTAGGATGCAAATTAAGATTCTCTAATACAAAAATATAATGCACTGAAAGTACTCAAACTGTACCTGTATTAGATTCAAATTTAGCAGGCAACAAGGCTATGAACTAGTCTTTTACACTTAACAATTTTACACTATAAAGACAGTATTGCTACAACAAAACTTTATAACTAAAATACATAAACAGAACTAATTAAGAAAATGGCCACTTTGGATTCACCATGATTAGACCTTTAGCACTTGACCAAAGAAAAGGGCTTTTTTACATGTTGGTTGTTTCTACTTCTCCTTCTGATTCAGGCACCTTTGCATATCCCTTTGATCCTTTGAATCTATGAGGCAGAACACATTGAGCACCAAAACGTTGCTGCAAGTAGATAATGATAGCAAATACAATACCTACCAAAGGAATGCAAATATCCCAAGAAGTTGAGTAAAAATCTTGGCTTGGATCAGCATAGAAGTATAGGTCACTATCTTGGTCAGCATAATTATGAGCCCTGTAAAGATCGTAAGCATGTGGCAAGAGTCTCACAAAAGTAGTTCCAAAGTAAAATGAGCATGAAAGAACATTTTCATTCATATTTGAAAACAAGTTTAGAATGACTTGTGGCACAAGAAAGCCATCCAATACCAAACCACCATAAGATTTTATGTTCTCCCATGACGGATCATGTTGTCGGTATACTTGGTACATTGAGGTAACCGAATCTCTATCCTTCTTTAACTTCAACAGCAATGCAATCAATAACCCGACAGCATACAAAGGGAAAGTCACATAAGAAGCTTTTCTCTCGGCAATCCAGAGATTGTTCTTGCTTTCGTTAGTTTTTTTGGACGACCAAGTTAGATACAGGAGACGGAATTGCAAGAAGAAAGCTACCATGGTGATTAGCCTCACACTTATTTCATTAACTTCAAGCCATTTTTCAACATTTCCTAAAACGAAGGTTGTGTTGTTAGGATTTTTAGCAAGAAGTGCTTCGAAATTGAGAACAAGTGGTATCATGTGACCAAACGTGAGAATCGACATCATGAAAATTGAGATGAAAGGGAGCACATTAGGGTTTCTCTTCACATGGTAGAGTTGCAATCCAACAAAAACACATGCTAGAGTTGTAGATATCAGAGCCATGATAACTTCCATATCCATTCTCCAAACATTTCTTCTCGCTTCGTTAATGTAATACGCTACCGCAGATACCTCTAAACGTTTGAAGTAAAGAGGATCGGATTTTGGGCGCGTGCTTTCAATGCTTCCCTTAATGTAGCTCCTATCTTTTATATCCAAAGAAGGGAACTGAAATTTCATCAGAATCTCACAGTCCAAAGAATTTGCTGTTGGTGTTCCCTTGTTTGACACAAGGTCACGGCAACCAATCATACGCAAGGTTCCATCTCTTGAATCATAAATTCCTTCTGCCGAAATCTTCACCGAATAATCAGACATGTTAAACAAGGAATTCTTGTCAAAAGGCGAAGAAGACATCACTGAGAGGCTAATCTTGTAGCTAATGTTAAACAAGCTACCAATATCGTTGTTCAAGATTCCAGCATCAAATTCACTTCTTGAGAAGGAAACGGAAGATGTAGATACGTACTCATCATCAACAAATAAGGGAGACGAAGAGCCCCAAGCTACTTTTTTTTTGGACTCTCTAATCGACATATCAAATTTCATGTCATATGAATATGCATCTGGATACCTTTTCCCTTTGCTCTCAATAACTTTGTGTGGTGGACATGATTGATTAACCCTATCAAGTTGGCTGTATTCATACTTTAAGGCTTTACCCCCCACACCATAATTCGCATCATCATTCCTAACTGTTATCGTTTTGAAGTAGTTTTGATCATTAGCACTCTTGTTGCTCCAAATTTGGCCAACTATGCTACTACTGTTTTTGATTGACCAAATTGAGGGGAATTTCAATCTTAATCTCAATGAGCAATCACCAACATGAGTTCCATCCAAGGATGTAGATTTGCTGCCGTTGAAATGGCAAAGAACTACACACAACATATTTTTCTTCTCATCCCACCATCCTTCCCCTATCAACATAGTTTTGGTATTGAAGGTTTGGCTATTATTCCTAAACCAATAGTAATCAAAACTATTCAAAAATTCCCCCAAAACCCTAATCCTATTCTTCTTTTTTGAAGAACATTCGATGCCTTTCAAAGACATATGTGATGGCAGTTGATTGGAACTTCCACTAATTATTGGAGTGCAATTTTTTGAAGAATTGCACTCATGAGTGTACTCTAGTTGGAGTCTACTAATAGCACTTGAGAGAGGATATTCACAAAACCTCAATGAATCAGAGTTTAATGATAAACCCTCCTCATCATCATCACTACCAAAAGAGAACTCGTTTTCAACTTCTTTAGAATCCAAACTATAACTATAATTTGCTTTTGGAAACATCATTAAAGAAATTGGTTCAAAGTAATGATCATCATGACCCTTTTCAGAACTCAAACTCTCTAAGCTTCCACTAACCAAACTAGTTATATTGATTGAATTGAAGACATTGTTAAGCTTAAAAACAACATCAAGATTAAGAGAATCACCTTTTTTCGAAACACCTTTGCTTTTTCCAACCATGCAAACATTCCCTGAAGATTGAGACCAAAAACCATCAAGCTTGAAGGTTAAGGAACCTATATGATGACGACGACGATGATTATTATAATATGAAGCATCATAGATGGTTCTAAAGGATATAGTGCCTTCAATTTTGAAAAGGTGAGGATGTGAAGTTGCATATGTGTTTCTTGGTGGAAAGTATAAGGAGAATCTGTTCCAAGAAGCATCAATGTTGATGATACTATCACCTCCTATGTAGTAACCTGTGTTGTGATCACTTAAAGGGAAAGAGTTGAATTTCTTTGTTGTTGGAGTTGTTTCTGGGATGATGGAAGCACAATGTTCTTTGTAAGATGATTTTGAGGCTAATGAGAATAAAAGGTTGAAGGAGAAGAAAGTGAAAACTAAGAAAAACTTTGAAAGAAGAGAATTCATGACTATTCCGAACTTGTTTATTAGAAAAGGGTAGATGAGCAAAGGAAGAACTAATATTGCATGTATATATATAACGTACTTAATGTTAAGTGTGACAGTTTCTTGGAGAATTCCTATTTAATAATATCAAATCAAATATTATTTATAAATTTTTATATTCTAATTTTACACCATTTTTTATGTGAGTGAATCAGTATTAATCACTTTTTAATATAGTTTGGGTCAAATCAACATAAATTATACTCGACCAAACATATTTTTCATTGGAGTGGTAAGAAATTTATGCTCCTTAATTAAATAGTCTGATGTTTGATAATAATTATTATGCATAGAGGAAACTACTTCAAGAGTAGAGGATCCAATTTGTGTGTCTAACGGATTTTCATACATGAGTTAGTACTAAACAATAATGGTGGATATTTCATGAAAACTAGATTACCCTCGTGGTTAATACTTAGTACTTGGTTGTGAAGAAATTTTATGTGGATTTTCAGGTTCGATCTCGGGTCTTCCATACCCCAGCCCCTTCCTTCTCTTTGTATCAACAAAAAACTTGAATCATTTAAGAATATATGTTTTTAATTATTTTTTATTTAAGTACTCAAAAATGAAGAAGAAAAAATGCATTAATCCATTGGATAAGTTTGTTATGCATATCACCTATGACCAATCTATATGGACTAGATGTGTTTTGACTTGGCACATATTTTTTATTTATTTTTTACAAAATGGAAACAAAGTGAATTCCCCCACATACATAATTAAGGAATCATCGAAGTATCGTGCCTAAATCAAAATTATTGTGGACACTATCATTCCGTGTGTTTAATGGACCAAGGAGAAAACCTATAGACCCCATGCTAGTGACTTCCTTTGAATTATATGTGTGTTTTGGAATTAAGAAATGCTAACATCACATTCTCCAATTTATATTTTTAATACATTTTTTTATTGATTAAAATTTACGTGAGACTCATCAAATTATGTAAGCAGGCCTCCAAATTTTGGTGGATTATGTAAATATTGACCAATAAAAGGGATATGTTAGAAAGTTTGTGTTAAATAGTGTCTTGCTAGTATTATTCTTTAGAATTATGTTAGCTACAAACTTTTGAAACATTTTTATAACTTGAGTTGAATTTCAATGAGCAGGAGAGAGTATTATAAAAAAGTATATTAAAGAGTGTTTTGTTGACTTGAGTTGAATTTTTCCAACTTGGTAAAGCATGGACATCCCGATAATATAATATGTGATGTGAACACCAACTATCTTCTAAATTTTAAGATATATACATATATAATGAGTTTACCCCAATAGTTTAATGAGTTTTCAAACGTATATCAAGAAGTATACTGAGTAAACTCATTATATAATTTTACCAAAAGATATAACATCTTCACCAAAAATTTAAGGTATTGAGTATAAGAATCAACTCCCGTATATATTTTTTATTTAGTCCAATAGTTATTTATATAGAAGTAACCACGTACTTACATTGGAATTCAAATAATTACCAATCTCTTCTTTTTATTTTTCTTTCTTCTTTTTCATCACTCAATTCATCTATACCATTTCACTTCCTCTTCTCTTTTCATGAACCAGGAGTCAATGGCCACGAAGACTTGAGAAACAAGTCATGATCATCCTTAATAAAGTATTTGGCGGGATCCCTAGAGTCGGTCAATGAAGACCTTAGATGTTAATTAGTGCACCTTCTAAGGTATTTCTTCTTGGACTATTGTAAGATGAGTTATTGGTTAGCGGAAATTCAGGCCACGGCTATCCCAAGAGGTGATAGTGATAGGGAAGAATTTTTCTCACACCCTAAATCACTTCAAATGCACTCGGATAAAACACAATTTTTATGCTGTTTGAAAATAAACTTTCGAATAAATTATATCGTATACTTTCAACATCAGATTTTTTCTAAATGTGATGTGAATAATTAAGTTGTTTCCTAGTGATTTTTGTGAACATAGTTCATTTGACAGAGACAATGCATTATTATATGCAGGGGTTGAGGTTCGAACCCTAGACACCCTACTTATTCATCTTCAAAAGTTGAATTCTAGTGAGTAAGTTACCTGATCCAAAAAAATATTGTTTCCTAGTGGAACGAACAACTAACCGTGGAACAAAGAAAAACATGAGATTCAATAAAAATGGATGGTTTTATTTTTCTATTGAATTACTTTTTTCGATCATTTTTATAAGAGACAAATAAATCAACAAAAATTGATGCATATGGTCTATAATAGACCAAATAAGTTAAAATGAATAATCGAAAATTTGTCAAAGATAATAATTATGATAGGTGTTACATATATCACACTCAGGTAAACTTTACACTAGATAAGTCTTGAAAAATATTTAGTTAACCCTATTATTTTTAAACTCTAAATAATAATAAAATAGTTATACATCTTTATATTAACAACATTTACTCTTTCAATAGAATAATATTGATTGATCAAATCAGTCACTCCACCATAGTCTAGTCTGATGGATCTTTTCAATAACTAATTAATAATCTGACGAGAATAAAGATAGAGTCCCATATTGTTTATAGAGAAAATTCGGTTAGTGGGTCAAGAGTAGAGTATCCAACAAATTTTTCTACAAAAATAAAATTTATATCTCTTAACAAATGTTTTTTATCATACGTACTAATTAATGATTGAACCCAAATCAAATGATTAAGGGCCTAAATATCCATCACTTATGTTAATATGTTTTTCGAAAAGGATTAGTTACCATTCAGGAACAAATATTACTATTATTTTTATTTAAATACTTGAATACGAAAAGAAGAAAAAAAAAGGTAATTCATTTATTTATTGTATAAGTTTGTTATGCATATCACCTATGATAGTAGAATCGGATAAAATATGAGATTCAATGAAAACGGAAGTTTTACACTGAATTATCGCATAAACAAATAAGTCAAAAGAAACAATTGAAAAGTTTTTTCAGAAAGGGGATAATTGAAAAGTCGACCTCAATTTGTCAAAAATAGCACAAATGATAGGTGTTACATACATCACACTCAATTAAACCTCACACTAGATAAGTATTTGAAAATTACTTCAACCCCTTAGATATATTTCAATTACTTTAAGAAATTAATTTTTGCAGTAGCATATGAAGGATACCTTATTTTACCAAATAAAAACTCTAAAGAATAATAAACTATCTATAGGTGTTTGATATTGATTATTGTCTAGAGAGCAAATTTAGTCAAGAGTGGAGAACACACGTTATGTGGAAAACTCTAAATAGTGATATATGTCTCATACTTTGGAATCCAAAGAAAGGAAAAAAAGTGAAAAATAATATAAAATTTCTGCAATTACTAATGAAGATGAAAAATATAAATTAGATTTGCTTACCTTTCTTTTAGAGCAAGAAAGAAATGATGATAAAGCAAACATAAAGTAAGGCTTTGCATTCAAGATTAGACCTTGTATGGAGACTAGAACCTGTGGCATTGTCGAAACACCTGGAGTCCACATCTGATTTCTGTCGCCAGACCAGGTGTTAAGTAGACTGAGGCATACTTTGCCACGGTCATACAAATTAGGGTTGAGCCGAAGACCACAAGAGTGGTAGTGGACTTGCTGCCATGAAAAAAATGGACCCGTTGTCGGAATTGAATTTAAAAGAGTGAACTAGAAAATAGTGTCAGACAGATAAAGTATCCTCAACCACATACCGGGGGTCCATTGGGATATCCAGGGGGAAAGTAAACATCAAAAAAGAAAAGACCATCATGGTAAGGAGTCCCTTCTGCTCCAATAATCACAGCCCTCATGAGATCCATCCTTGATTCGTAGACTCTCACAAATATTGTATCTGATGTGCATTAAAGATAAAAGTGAAAGAAATGGTCAGGTTGAGCAATTTGCAGAAGCAGGTTTCACACTAGTGTCTATAAGTTCTTGATTCCAACGTCAAAACAAGTATCTATAGAGAATACAACCTATGAAAAATTTGGCATTCTTCAATAAGGATGTATTATAAAGAAAACAAGTCAAGATCCTTCCGATAAGACATGAACTAGACCTACCATTTCAATAGCAATGAACGGAGCTCGATAGAAAAAATTAACAACGATTGGATACAACCCATATGGTTAAGTCCGTCAGCTCGAAAAAGTAAATTGGATACTAAATGTGATCTGTAATATGGCATGGAAAATATTACAAGCTATTTAGCAACAAGAATACTAAACTCACCCGGCAAATGCTCCTCCAAAATCTTCCACTCTTCCTGGATTTTTTTAGCCCAACTCTTTGGATTCTGATCAGGAAATAGGTAATAATATGTAAATCCGTATAATTAAGATTAGAACTGAAACAAAGTATGCCTTTAAAATATATATATTCTTTTTAAAAAATAAAAAAAAACTAACCTGCTTCATGGAGGAATGACTTTTATTAAAGTGATGGTCTGAGGTGTCAGTGACAGTGTCATTTTCGGGTTCATCAGTGATTGTCAAACCTGGGGCAGCTGCTCTCTTACGCCTGGAAGATTTGAGAACACCAGTTTTACCAAGCACGTCCTCATGAATGGCTTCAAGTGCCTTCCCTTTGTTACATTTACGAGATATTTGACCAATTACCATTAAATCATCATCATCATCCTCGCCGTCATCAATGTCAATCACATCAAGGACAATAGACTGCAAAAGTAACAAACAATGATTATTTGTTGGTAAAGAAAAAGTATACTTTTAGTAACATTTATAACACGTAGATAAAACAACATGAAACTTATGGTTAAATAGTGACCCCTTATTTCTAAAGGTACCAGTAGCTTCATAACAACAAAGGGCACCAGAGGAACCTCCTTAAACAATCCCTTCTATTTCGAAACCAAAACAAACATCATCAAACTGTAAAACTATACCTTGATAAACCAACAGAAACTTTACATACAGCAAAATCTCAAATCCAAAATTTCACATACAGCAAAATCTCAAATTCACTATCCAACACACAAACAGTTTGATTCTACATTTTCCCAAGATCAATTACTAAATATGTTTCACCTGCAACTTACATATTAATAACAGAAAAGTAGGCCTATCAATGATGAAAAATAACCAATGGCCTATCACAATCAGAAGATGAAAAACACTGTATGCATGAAAGTGTAATATTTTTTACATTGACAGTTCATCAATATTAAACTACGGGAAATGGACAAATGCATTACACAACATCATATAAACTATACTTAAAGATACAAAAAAAAACATCCCACTCACAAGTTGCCTCCACAACTCACACAGACCTACTCTCCCTCTAAAGCAAAACAGCATCACTATCACTAATTTCAAATGCGGGGCCCAACATTGTCATGGTTTCAAATTTCGGTCGCAGCCATGATCCTTAATTAGGATTGATACTACTATAATTGTGGCCGCTGCTGCATACACAAAAAACCTAAGCATTGCAGCCATAATCACAGCCCATCAGTTTTTAAAACCATCCAGATTCCCATAATATAACAACCTAAGAAAAAACAACTACATGATTTGAGATCTGCCTAAACCCTAGTCCAAAGGGTTATACCCTCTTTGATTATAAGCAAAAGAAAATAGCAAAACCACCATTTCACCATATAACCAAAACTAGCAATGTTGCAATCAGGACATTCACTTGGTAACCGATTCTAGTACTAACAAAGCTCACATGAAGCAACAACAAAAAACAAAGGAGCACTAACAATATACATCAGCAAAGTTGATAACTTTAATGCAGAAACTGGAAAATCAGGGGACATAAATAATGATCATGGATTAAAAGTGAAAACCCAGGTTAAGATTTTAATAAAAATCAAAACTTTAAAGCAGAAATTGGAAAATGAGAGGCATAAATAATGATCATGGTTGAAAAGTGAAAACCCATGATTAAGAATTTAATAAAGATAAGAAGGTGATGAAGACACCCCACAAGAGAATAGGAACAAAAAAAGTAAACTAAACAAAACACGCATGAGAATTTGAGAGAAAAATTCAAAAAAGATAAGAAGGTGATGTACCTGTTTTTTGAGTCTGGGAAGGTGTTGGTGAATTGGAGGAGGAATTTCAACAACATCAAGGTCCATGAAGAACAAAAATGGAAAGATAGAGAGAATTTGAATTTTGCTTAATAACGAAATTTACTACATTTATTGATATATTACGAAGTTGCTGTTTGACCCAAGTCTCTTTCTCACTCTCTTTCTTCTCAATCAATTAATATTTACCCACCTTTGAGGATATCCTAGGAAATTTCATTTGTTTGTGTTATTCATTGCATCAAACATCTTCCAAGACAAAAAAAAAATTGTTTAGTATCTTCAAAGTTCAAATGTATGTCTTGTATCTTTTGTTTTCGAAGGAGAATGTCTCGAGTTTGTGTTCTTAATTCTCTTCTGGGTTGTGTTGTTACGTCTAATATTTATATTTTGTGAATCAAATGGACTCAAAACTACTAAACACCTGGTGTGCTTTTGAGAAGAAACAAAATTTGTACTCCTTGTTAAAAATAAATAAATCATTTCATAAATCTTAGTTCAACAGATAAAATTGCTGAAATTGTTAAGTGGAATGTCGTGACCAAGGTTTAAATTCCGACTCTTTTATATATGTGAGTTCTAATAAATATTGTTATTTCGTCTAACTAAAAGTAATAATACATTGAAACAACATAGTCCAATCTGAATCATCATTAAAAGGTGATAATTAGGTTTACAACTGATAAAAATTACTAAATTGGTTTTCTTCAACCAATCGTCCATTTTATTTTCATTAGCATTATAAATATTGTTGAGGAAGGTGACGGTCTACTTGAGTGAAGAAAATAAATTCAAGGATCTCAACGATAATTGAGAGATAATCTTCTTCAAAAGAAAAAAAAAAAAGTTGGAAGATTTTTAGGCTTTTAATCATTTTTAAGAAATTCAAAAGAAAGAGGAATAATGAAAATTATTAGATGTTGTTAATGCACCGTAAACTCTTGTGTGCTTCTTGAATCCAACCCTTAATCTCCAATTATAAATGACATGTGGACAAAGTTAACATTTTTTTTTTCTTTGAGAAACTAATGGAAGATACTAACTGAAAAAACCAAAATGAATAAGTTAATAAACGAAACATACAAACTTGTTAAGGGATCAAATATCCTATTTAACAAAAAATATACAAAGTGCTGATTGTGGTGGTTACCGTATCACTTTGGAATCCAGAGAAACAAAACAAAATGAATAAATTTCTATAATTACTAACGAAGATGAAAAATGTAAACTTCATTTTGCTTACCTTTCTTTTAGAGAAGTATATACAATTATGTTAAGTTTTTTGTGTGTGCTGAAATTAAGTTAAGTTTTAAATACTTAAGTTTTTTTTGAAACAGAAAATCCTTAATAATTAATTAATGTAAAACAAAAAAAAACACAAAATCCTTAATTGAGTTTTAAAAAAAATATGTTCCTTGACCACTCATGTAGTTATGCGAGTTGTACACGGTACTGGAGGGATGAAGGTTGTACATGGCACCGGAGAGAGGAAGGTTGTACATGGCACCGGAGGGTTGAAGCACCGGAGTCTGAATCTGAAGATTGGAGGGATGAAGCACCTGAGTCTGAATCTGAGGAGTCTGAATCTGAAGATGGGAGGGATGAAGCACCGGAGTCTGAATCTGAGTCTGAATCTGAAGATTGGAGGGATGAAGCACCGGAGTCTGAAAATTGGAGGGATGAAGCACCGAAGTCTGAAAATTGGGTTTTGAGAAAAATGTCCCTTGACCACTGATGTAATTATGCGGGTGGTACGCGGTACTGGAGGGAGGAAGCACAAATTTCTCACAGTCCTTAACTCCAATTCTTTCAAACTCTTTGACTAGAATATTAACATATCCAGCTAAACCAGACTTAAATCTATCTGAGCATTTTCCTTTACTCTCATCAACAATGTTATCCCCTCTTTTGACCAAACAACCAACTTGAACACCTTCCGTGTATGCTTTACATGACCTCAGGATATCATGTGCTCTGCTGTAGAAATGCCCCACAACAAGGTCTTCAAAATTCTGAAAACCAAAAATTACCTAAATCAGTTGCTTGAACCCCAAGAAAGGAAAAAGATTTTAAATACTTCGCAATGGCAGTGTAAAAAATAATTACACTCATCCAATCATATATCACCTCGTAGATATTTGTGTAAGTATTTTGAAAATAATATTATAACATAATCATACCTCTGTACAACTTTTTTAATAAACAAATTTTTATAAAAGAAATGAACACCAGGAGTAGAACCAAACCTTAGGAGGATTTCTTATGACAGACGTCATTGTCCTCACTGAAAGAATGAGCGTATTCTCATTATACTGCAGTGACATCCCTTCTCCCCATGACGAGCCACTCAAAGATGCATATCCAGGTTCATTGAAGCAAGGCTTCGCATTCAAGATTAGCCCTTGTATGGAGACTAGAACCTGCAGCATTGTCGAAACACCTGGAGTCCACATCTGATTCTTGTCGCCAGACCAGGTGTTAAGTAGACTGAGGCATACTTTGCCACAATTATACAAATTTGGATTAAGCCAATGACCTACAGAGTGGTAGTGGACTTTCTGCCCCACAAAAAATTGTCCCATTTGTCAGAATTGAATTAAAAAGAATGCGCAAGAAAATAATGTCAGCTAAATAAAGTAGTCTCAACCACGTACCGGGGGTACATTGGGATATTCAGGGGGAAAGTAAACATCAAAAAAGAAAAGACCATCATGGTAAGGAGTCCCTTCTGCTCCAATAATCACAGCTCTCATGAGATCCATCCTTGATTCGTAGATTCTCACAAATATTGTATCTGACAACCATTAAAGAAAAAAGTCAAAGAAATGGTCAGATTGAGTAATATGCCGGAAGCAGGTTTCACATTATGGCATTTATAAGTTCTTGATTCCAATTTCAGAACAAATATATGGTGTGGACACCACCGAGGAAAAATTTGGCAATCATTCAACAAGGATGTATTATGAAGAAAACAAGCGAAGACCCTTGCAATAAAACGGGAACTAGACCTACCATGTGGTAAAGTCCATCAGCTCCAAAATGAAATTGAATACTAAATGTGATCGATTATATGACATAGAAAATATTACAAGCTATTTAGTATTAGGAATGCTAAACTCACCCGGCAAATGCTCCTCCAAAATCCTCCACTCTTCCTGGATTTTTTTAGCCCAACTCTTTGGATTCTGCTTAGGAAATGGGTAATATATAAATCCATATAATTAAGATTAGAACTGAAACAAAGTACGTCTTTAAAAGAATTGATAGAAGACAAAAAAAACTAACCTGCTTCATGGAGGAATTATTTTTAATAAAGTAATGGTCTGAAGTGTCAGTAACAGTGTCAAATTGCTTAAAACTTTGAAGTTTCCTCAGGGTTTCATTTTCGGGTTCATGAGTGATTGTAAGACCCGAGGGAACCACAGCTGCTCCATTACGTCCAGCTCTGGCAGATTTGAGAACACTGGATTCACCAAACAAGTGCTCAGGAGTGGCATTGATATTATGAGAACTCTTAAACCATGGGTTTCCTGATTCTATGCCCAGAGGATGTGATGATCCATTATGTCCATTGAAATTTGAATGGAATGTACTGCTACTGCCAGCTCCCTTCTTAGCACTTTCAAATTGCCCCAAATATGGCAGCTTCATCGCATCTGGGTTGTCAGCAAAATCCTGTTTTTTTGAGCCAAAAAAAGAAGAGTTTGCTTTACCATGGAATGGTTTTGGCAACAATGTAAAAGGCGCCTCAATTCCAGTAGGTAGATCCACATTATCAAATTGTGCCTGTAATAAAGCGTACTCGTCTACAACAATATAATTATCTGAAAACATATGAAGGTAGTCATTATTGGCCAACAATGGACCAGAACCTTGGCCCTCAACATTGATTGAGTTATGTGATACTGAAGGTTGACTATTAAAAGATTGAATCCCACTAACTGTTCCATCTTTTTCCATGCCAGGCTGCCAAAAAGTAAAATCAGACGATCTCTTAAAAGGATTGCGAACAAAATGATATAGTCATTTAAAGTTGGAAAAGATCTTATACAAACCACAACTTGTTGATCACCGTAACCCTCATGAATGGTTTCAAGTGCCTTCCCCTTATGACGTTTACGATTTATTTCACCAATTATCATTAAGTCATCATCATCATTGTCGCCGTCAATGTCAATTACATCATGGACAATGGTCTACAAAAGTAACAAACGATTATTATTTGTTGGTAAAGGAAAAGATAAGACTCTTAGAAACATTTATAAAATAAATGGAGCTTATGGTTGAATATTAGCCCCTAATTTCCCCTAATTTCTAAAGGTAGCATTTGCTTCATTACAACAAAGGGCATCGAAGGAACCTCTTTAAACAATCCCCTCTATTTCAAAAACCAAAACAAACAATCAATGGTCTATCACAATCAGAAGATGAGAAACACCATATGTATGAAAGTGTAACTATTTTTTTTACATTGACAGTGTATCAAAATTAAACTCTATGGGAAATGGACAAATGCAATACACAATATAATATAAATTATATTTGAAGATGCCTAAAAACTATCACAAGCCATAAACACCATTCCACTCCCAAGTTACTCCGACAGCGCAACTCACAGCCTTACTCCCTCTAAATCATACATATCAACAAAACAGCATCACTAATTTCACATGTGGGTCCCAACATTGCCAAGGTTTTAAATTTTGGTTGCAGCCATGAACCTTGATTAGGTTGATGCTGCCGCAATTGCGATCGCAACTGCAAACATCAAATCCCTAAATTTTGCAGCCACAATCACAGCCTCTAAATCATATTTAAAACCATTCATATTCTCACAATATAACAACCTAAGAAGAAACAACTACATAATTCGAGATTAGTGTATAAAAAAATAAACAAAAATTGGCAATGTTGCAATCAAGAGATTAAGGACATTCTCACTAAACAGATTCTAGTACTAACAAAGCTCATATGCAGCAACAACAAAAATAACGATCATGGTTAAAAACAAGATTAAGAAAAATCAAAACTTTAAAGCAGAAATTGGAAAATGAGAGTCATAAATAATGATCATGGTTGAAAAGTGAAAACCCATGATTAAGAATTTAATAAAAATCAAAACTTTGATTAGATTGAAGACACCCCAAAAGTGAAAAGGGACAAAAAAACAAAACTAATCAAAACCCTCACAAGAACTAAAGAAATTAAAAAAATAGAAAAGTTTGATTGAATAGATAGGAACTACCAGTTTCTTCTTCCTTTTGAATGGGGGTGTGTCTTGGTGAATTGGAGGAGGAATTTCAACAACGTCAGGATCCATGAAGAAGCAAAAACTGTAATCAAATCAAAACCTTTTGAGCGAAAGAGTGAGTGAAGGTTTTGCGCGGGGTGTTGTTACGCACAAAACATTACACTCAGAGAAGAGATAGAGAGAGAAAATCAAACAAAGAGACAAAAAAATTGGAATACTAAAGAACAAAAATGAGAGAGAGAGAGAGAGAGAGAGTTTGAACTTGGTGAATAACGAAATTTACGCAAGTTGATTAATGTATTTGCACACAAATTACAAATTACTCCTCACATTTATGTCAAAAAACTTGATTTCAATTGGCAGCT
>Ga0315914_1006671_pt1 | contig 16264 bp, 9 predicted proteins | sample MpolenodulesMG_FD_203920 | JGI IMG/M metagenome (GOLD analysis project Ga0315914, IMG submission 203920) | Medicago polymorpha root nodule microbial communities from Los Angeles, California, United States - elongated nodules | ecosystem: Host-associated > Plants > Roots > Nodule | place: USA... | reverse complement strand
GTGGAAACCAAATAATATCACAAAAACAACAATTGGCTTGTTGGTCAAAGTGCTTTCAAGTAACCAATATGGTGTGGGTTCAAATCTTTGGAGAGAATTTTTTTCATAAATATTTTTCAAATCCCTTGAAAAAGGCGGGATTAGGGTTAATCAGGACTGTTTAACATTTATATATATTAAGATACGCCGACTAATAATGTTAAAATTATTTTAGATTTTAGATATGAATCTTTTTTATCAAGCAATGCGAATTTTGTTTTTTTTTTTAAGAATCAATGGGAAATATTTTAGATATTTTGATTTTGCATACCTATGAAAAAAAATATGACTATATTATTAATTCTTTGGAAAATGCTAACTAGTCCTCTTAGGGCTTTTAGAAGAAATTTTGTCTCGAAAAATGATACATTCTATGTATTAAATCTTTAAAAAGTAACTTTTTTTACTTGAAATTTATCAATTATTTTTATATTTGTATCCTTAACAAGTGCCCTGAGCGCACTAGTTAGCAAGACCTTTAATTCTTTCTTTCCATGAGATTCTTGCACGTTTTATTTTTTATTTTTTAATTTTATAATTAGAATGTGTTTTGGTTTATGCAATCCAAACAATGTAAAAATTGAAGGCAAGCATGCAACAAGACTTATGCTTGCATAAGTTTCTATAACAATCGTTTGAAATATATAAACCGAAATCTTTTCACAACGTGTGGAAAGTATGATTATTTTTTTTTTTGAAGGAATTGGAAAGTATGATTTAAAACATAGCTTTTGGGCCCATTTTTATGATCGGGAAACCTAGCTTTTAAAAAGCGGGGAAACGTTTGGATTATGAAATCTGAAACCTTCGAATATAAAGGTTTGCCCAAAATCTAACAAAAGTTTACCACATCTAAGGGGCGTCAACAAGGGCGAAATGTGCAATTTGGAGTAGCAATCTGGTCATCAAGGGGCGCCAACAAAATCATTTTCGTCGAAATACATAGATAATGTTCCTATAAGACCTTCATTGTTCGATTTCTAGGCACTTTCCTCTTGATCACATCAACAATATGGTTTGACTTATATAATCTAAAACATATCATTGCAGAGACATTGTCCAGTTTGTGACCATGATTTTGCATTGTTTTCAATATTGGACGCTCTCATTAATACCTCCTTGGCCCTTACATTGGCTCCTGACGATGAAACTCCTATTATGTTGCTAACTGCTTCACCTAAATTTTTGGATGATACCGTGATTATCAAAGTCGAGGATCCCCCACTTTTAGTCGATATTCCTTTTGACGATGCGAAAGTGGAGGGTGCTCTTCCACTTGTTGTGCCTCCAACTGATGCTCATCCAATTGTTGAACCTATTCTTGTTTATATTGATCATCAGGAAAAGTTTACCACTAAAGTAAAGTTTGCTACACATAGCGATTTGTTGAGTGGGTTCGGGGGTAAGCAGGGAGGCTAGGATTTTCAGCTGTTATTAAAAAATCAAATAAGGGTGGAAATGGCATAAATGCATTTGTTACGTTTTATGTGGAAAATGAGGTTCATATACCGATTACAAGAAGTTGTGCATGCGTAAGATATATGGGAAATACAACGACAAACATAGTTGAATATGTGCACAGTTGGTTGAAAAAGTATTTGACTAGTAGTATGGGTTGTTTGTGTATGAATTGGTCATTCGTTCAAAACATGTTAGAGTCACAACATATTTAAATACATGCGCTGTTCCATATGAGCATGATCAAGCTTAAAACAGGTTCACATGAAAGTTGTCGTGGTCTAAGTTGATTAGAAACATATCAAAGAATGTTTTGCATTATATCGCAAACAAGTCTGATTGAGCAGTTGAGTATGGTACGAATAAATCTAAACATGGTTGCTTAGTTTTCATCACATACGGATTGTCGTGTGCATGCACCACTGCTAAAAAGATAAAGAACACCACTCTCCACTTGTTTGGATGAAACTCATACTCACTGGAAGGTGATCCTAAGGATAAAAATGCAAACATCTTTCTTTTACCAGAATGTGATTTGCTTCGGGTACTTTTTTTGCAAATTGTGCTTGATTATATAAGCCAAACTAAACATACATGTTTCGGCTTATATAATCTGAAATGTTTGTTTTCACGCCCCTTGCACACTTACCCGGTCTGCTTGGAGGTAAAGTGTTTTGGACATCTCATAATATATTCGAACTATGACTTAAGTATTTAACTTATGTAATCTGAAGAGTCTTAGAATCATAACAAAATTCATTTTTCCTGATTTTCTATTGCATTCAAACTAACAGTTTTGTATACATTCTAAGCCCGTTTCAAAGAGGTTGATTACAACATGAAAAATATTCCATGTGTCTTCTCTCCCCGACTTTAAATTCTGGCTCCGCCCCTGCAACTACTCATATACTTTTGTTCACACGGATATAAAAAAGTTTCAATAAGTTCTTCAAGATCGTGATTTGATTGGTGTTGGCTTTTAAGACGATGCTTCCATTTGAAAATGGTTAAAACTGGTATTTGAATGATTTTGTTGGGGTAGAGGTATAATTGTTGGGGTACATGGTAAATTTTTCTTAGTTATAATAATATGAAAAATTAACGTCTATATATTGTTTAGGATTCACCAATTTTTCGGTTTAAGTAGTCCATTAACTAGGAATTCACCCCTTAAGATGAATAAATAAAGAATTTGGAGTCCAAAACCCAACCCCTGTACATCGCAATGTCTCAACTAATTGAGTTATGCTCATGTAAAAAAAATGATCATTTATTATTATCTACAACATGCAAGATTATGGAAGACTTTTTTTCGGGTTTAAATACATATTTTGTGTTAATAAAGATATCAAATTTCATATTAATCCCTCTAGAAAAAAATTGAGAACAACGGTCCTCCAAATATTTTCAATTAGCATGTTTGGTCCATGTTTTCAAGTCAAATCATACGTATCTTTCCGATTTTTGAATAAGCTTTTGTAAACGTGTTTAAAATATTATAAGAATTCTTCCAAAAAATATTATAATTTTTTTATCAAATGATAAATTATATATGAATTTTTAAGCGCTGAAAACATAAAATTTATATTTAATTAATTTTTTGTTAATAACTTCTAAACTTTTACAAGAGAAATTTATCTTGTATACTAAACATACTTGAGAAAAACTCAAAATTATGATGAATAAACTTATTTAGAGGACCAACAACAAACTTGTTTAACATTTTTTTAAAAAGATATAAAAAATATTTGAAGAACCATTATTTTGTTTGACTAAAGAATTTAGAGGACTAAAAACAAACTTATTTAACAATTTTTTAGGCAAAGAGCATGGAAGACTTTTTTATTTTATTTTTAGGCAAACACAAAGCCAGATTAGTAGCAAAGGGGTACTCTCAGAAGTATGGAGCTGATTACAATGAGGTTTTTGCTCCTGTAGCCAGATGGGACACTATTAGAACTATACTTGTTGTAGCTGCTAGCAATGATTGGAAAGTTTATCAGCTTGATGTGAAGAGTGCTTTCCTCCATGGAGAACTCTTAGAAGATGTGTATGTGGAACAACTTATTGGCTATCAGGACAAAGAAAAAGGGAAAGTGTACAAGTTGAAGAAAGCCTTGTATGGCCTCAAGCAAGCTCCAAGATCATGGTATAGTAAGATAGAATCTTACTTTTGTCAGCAAAAGTTTGAGAAATGCCCTCATGAGCATACGTTGTTTGTAAGGCAAGAAACTGGAGGAAAAATACTTATTGTAAGTTTGTATGTAGATGTCTTAATCTACACTGGAAATGATGAAATAATGTTTGAAAAGTTCAAACATTCTATGGAAGATAAATTTGCCATGACATATCTAGGCAAAATGAGGTATTTTCTTGGTGTGGAAGTCAAGCAGATGGATAGAGGAATATTCATTCATCAGCAGGAATATGCAAATGAAATTCTATCTAAATTTGGTATGGAAAATTGCAACAAAGTATGCAACCCCATAGTTCTTGGGAACAAGCTGTCAAGAGATGAAAAAGGAAAAGTTGTGGACTCTACTCAGTACAGGCAGATGATTGGATGCTTGATGTATTTGCTGGCCACTAGACCTGATCTTATCTTCTCAGTTTGTCTTATTGCTAGATATATGGAAAAACCTACTGAAATTCACCTGGCAGCTGCTAAGAGAGTAATCAGGTACCTTAGAGGAACAACCATGTTGGGAATCATGTATGAAAGAAAAGCAAGTGTTAAACTACAAGGATGGACATATTCAGATTATGCTGGAGACATTGATGACAGGAAAAGTAATTCATGATATGTCTTCAAACTAAGCTCAGGGTCAATTTCATGGTCCTCAAAGAAACAACCAATTATTACTTTGTCCACTACTGAAGCAGAGTTTGTTGCTCCAGCTTCTTGTGCTTGTCAATCTGTTTGGCTCAGAAGAATCTTGGAACAACTTGGAGAGTCACAGAAGAATTGCACTGTCATCCATTGTGATAATAGTTCATCTATTAAACTGTCCAAAAATCCTGTATTGCATGGGATGTGTAAACATATAGATGTTAGATACCACTTTCTCAGAGATCTTACAAATGAAGGAATAATTGAGATGTCACACTGCAGCACTCAAGAACAGATAGCAGACATTATGACCAAGCCTTTGAAGTAGGAGACTTTTTGCAAGCTAAGAGAGAAGTTAGGCATCTGTGAAGTTTCTACCTAAGTTGTTTTAGTCCTTTGTCTTTCTATGAAGTATGTTTGTATGTTTGTAAACTGACTTTGTGTATCATGAAGTTCGGTTTAGGGAAGTGATTGTTGAGTATTAGTTAGTTTCACTGAGGTTGCTTGGCTGTCAAGTAACTTAGCTTGTGTATCTCTGCTGCTATATAAAGCAGTCTTGTATCAAACTCAATTTAGTTAATGAGAATACACTTTTACCTAACATTTTTAGTTTACTTGACAACAATTGTGATAAGCACAATTGGTGACATTGTTTACTAGGTAATATTCCAATAACCACAACCATATACTTCTTTTGGAAACAATAAAAACAATTAACTACTTATTCCTCCATTTGGAAGTATGCTTTCCTTGTAAATCATCACCCGAGAGCGACATAACTTTGTTGGGTATTTATAACCAATCTCCTTAACCATTTGGATGCTCAAATCAAACCAAGCTAGTTCATCATCAATATTTCTCCCTTTGCCCCCGCTACGATAGGATAGCAAACGCAACACAACGGTCAGAGATTGAAGAGTTTGCTCCACGATTCTGTCACACTAGGTTCTCCCAAAAGTAATATGTGAAAAGTAGTCATCTTTTAATGATATGAGATCAAAGCAATAGACTCATTTAACACTACCAAATTTATCCATGATGCTCTAACATCAAAACAATCATCAACCTCTGAAGGTATATGTGTTGTGATGAACACCTCATTGTTTAAGTCAAAGGATACCATACATGGTCCAATTTGACTATTATCCTTATTGCACACCCAATGACAAAACCATCCATGTACACTTGGATGCCCTCAATACAGCGTATATAACCCAACATTTCAACATCAAGTTTCTTGCCTGAGTTACTTCTTAAGCTATATATCTCCCACAAGGGTGCTAAAGGTGCATCTCAAAATACATCTTTGGATGGCACATATGGGCAATGTTCACTGTGTAAACCTTGAAAGAGTACACGACGAATGATCTTATAGTCACGTGTACCACGGTCATAACCAAATCCATGAAGACAAGACATAAATTTACAAAAATCCTTAGCGGCGTTGGGGATATACGACTCAACTGGGCTGGGAGGAATGTGATTGAATTCATTGGTTGTTGGGTTCCACAATATAAGTTTGTAACAACCTTTACAATGGATGCTCACTTTTTCATTCGCCCCACAGATTGATTTCTTCTTCTCCATCAAGATGAGACTACTTCGGTTGCAAATTGCAATGGTAACGCTAAATATAAAAACCAAACAATGGATTAAAACTTAGAATTTTGGAACAAACCGCAAAATAGAAAAGAAACAAAAATCACTAACCTTAAGATATAAAAGCGAGACCGTTCCAAATTCGTGGAAATTTTAGTTTTTGCGTGTTTTTTTTTTGGCGGATTAGCAAACAAACTCTATTTTTGAAATAGGAAAAAGGAAAAAAAACGAAACAAAACAAACTCTCTTTTTTTAACTAACAAAAAAAAGACAAGCTTGTTTGGTTACATGTAAATTGTAATCTATATGCATACCTTGTGATACACAATGGTTGGTAAATTTGAAGTTTTTATTTTTATTTTTAAAATGACATGGATATTTCTGTTTGAGGGAAAATGACATGGATTTTTTTTTTTGGATATGTATTTTTATTTTTTTTAATGAAAAATATTACTCCAAGGAAGTGAAAAATATCCACCTATAAAGTTTTTTTTCTTCTTTCATCCACTCTCTTCCTCCTTTTGGATACCTCTTTGCACCATTTCTAGTATGCTCTCGAAACCAAAGACTTCTTGGATCGATCCTCACTACTCACATCTCCCAATTATTGACTTGGGAAACTCATTTTCAAAAATCATTATTGACACCACATGTACCAATAACTAAGTGCTAATCTCTCATTATTGTTGAAATCCCATGGATCATAAACCAAGGGCTCTCAATACCAAATGTTGGAACAACCAGGGCTCTAGATACCACTATTGAAACATTGTTATTTTTGGAAGAAGAAGAAAAGGAAGTCTAGAAAGGAGAGAGAAAAAGATTCTCGAATAAAATTTATCGCTTCACTTGTGATTGTCACTTGTAATTTCACTTTTTACAATGGGTTATTTTCTCTATACATTCACTATGTATTTCACATACACTACACTTATTTATACATCACAAAGTGTGCAACTGTATTTCACAACTAACTAACAAATTGTTAAAACTAATTAATTGCCACTTCAAAACGTTTTGAGCTCAACATTCTGATCTCTGACACTTCTTACTTTCACTACAAGTAACCTATTACAATGGCTAGATTGAATTACAACTCACAACAAATCAAAGATCCTTTAAGTTGTTTAATTATAACAAGTTGGTTTTTAAGTTGTTTAATTGCAACAACCTAGTTCTTTAAAAAAAAATCGTATCGCTTTGGTCATTTAAGTTATTTAATTGTAACTTTTAAACATCGATTAACTTACATTTCTAATATCGGGTTTTTTTTTCTTCAAATTGTTATAGTTAAATAACTTAAAAGGACTTAAGTGGTGCATAAAAAACATTAATGACCAACTTGTTACAACTAAATAACTTACAAAACAAAAGTTGTAAAAATAAACATAAATGACCAATTTTTATTACAATTAAATAAATGTCACGCTAACAAAAATGGAATAGTTTATAAGTTTAGTGTACAAAAACTTAAATGACCTCTGATGTAATTTAACCTAAAGTTTAAGTAACTACCTAGTAATTATACACATCTCATGTTTACAATTGATCCCAGAAATGTGATAAATATTAACCAAACACTTTTTTTAAGAAGTACCTGGGATTAAGATTCAAATTCTCCATTATCAAAAACGTTATTTCTAAAAACAAATTTATCATCCATGAAACAAGCGCCCTCTAAGAACTATTATTGGTTCCACCTAAAAAAACACGAGTTTTTATTTCCAATCTTAGATTCACATGAACTTATTTAGAATCCATGAAACAAACACCCCCTGGGACTTATAAGATGAGACCAAAGCATGGCACGGTTAGAAAAGGATATATAGCCGAACAATAATAAGAAGCTGCACCCTTGAAGATAGCAAACGTGGTAGGATTATATGTTTTCTTTTAATATTTATTTGGTTTGTATTCAATAGGATGCAAGAGACTGGTTAACAAGGAGTGTCACAAATATTATTATTATTTTTTACAAAAACAAAACGATATTCATTCATTCAAATTGATAGAGTATATCAGATACAAAATTCACTAAAAACGTAAATGATGAATATGCGAACAAACTCACAACACCCAAGTTAATAACATACAATGGCAAAATACCTACAAATAGTATGATAAAATCTAAGTCACCGAAATACTCATGCTTCTGGATCTGCAACGTGGACGCCCAAATCATTGATTGAATTTGTAATTGACCGATGAATAGAAACTAAACGAACACCGTGATAATACGCGAAATCAAGCGCCACACAAGATGACAAACAACACAACGCCGCACTTGAACGACGAAATCACAAGAAACACAAAAGGAAAACTTGATATATGTAAAAACCACTTATTTAGATTGAAAGAAAAGTTGAAAAAAGACGTAGAGGGGCGATTCTAGATCGAAAAATAACATAAAACCACCCCTCCTCGTTAAACGAAAGAAAATGAAAGTTTAGAAAGAAGTTAGAGTTTCTCTCGCTAGAAAATCAGGTCACGAGTGTCACAAGTATTTTTTTTTTGTCAGGTAGCCTAGTGGCTGGAGCTCACACATTTTAAATGTGGAGAAGTGGGGTGTCCGATGTTCGAACCCTGACCCCTGCATATAATATGCATTTATCCCTATCAACTAAGTTAAGCTCACGGGGACAGTGCCACAGGTATTATATGCCTATATAATACACTTTTTCGAACACACATTTTGTATCTACGTACTAAACCAGGAAAAAATATTCTGCTCATTTTTCCAATTTTGCCCTTGAAAGGGGTATTTTTGTCATTTCCTAATTATTGGATTTAGCTTTTTTGACACGTTGTCTGCCTTTCTCTCTTATATATGGAATGAATTGAGCTTATTTCCCACAACTTCATTTCATAATCGTGTGTTGCCTTGCCTCTGGTTCCATTCACTTCGCCTTTCTCACCATCTTGTCCGGTTCGGTTAACTTCATTGTTGGACATGCAACAACATTAAATCTCTTAATTACTAAAAAAACATTAAATCTATTAAGAAGAGTTTTCTATCCATTAAATACTATAAAATTCAAGAAATTTTTCTTCGTAGTGGTGCACATAAAACACCATTTTATCCTAAAAAAATATGATGTCAAAAGTGAACAACGTGCAACCTCTGTATGTAAGTTCTTAACATAATAAAATATTGGATTATTGTTTTTTCTTTTACAAGAAAATATTGGATTATTGTTGTTAGTGGGTATCAAACAATGTATCATTTTTGCATGTGTTTTTCATTGAAGCTCCTAATGACGCCACATAAACATTTTTTCTCGAGGTTGAATGTGAGACCTCTAATTAGACCTTAATTAATATTGTTTTTTTTTTAAGAGCAGACCTTAACGTGTTTTTTCAGGGAAGAGTAGACCTTGACGTTGTTAATAGATCTTCTTAATTGTAGATTATATATTTCCTTCTTGACCAAAAAATATTATAAATTGAGTTATGAATACCAATCATAATTAATTTGTTTAAATATGGTAAAATAATAAATTTTAAATATAGAAACAATGGACCTATTTCAAATTCTCTATTCAAATACAGAAATAAGAAATTAATAGGAATATATAAATTTTAAATTACAGAAAAAAATCAAAATAAATCTGGTATAATAGGAATAAATTAAATATATAGAGATTTCAAATTATGAATAGTCAAAAAAGCCCATCCAAATCAAGAAAAGCCCATTAATTAAATTTCAACGGAAAAATCCGAAAATTTCGTCTTCCCGCTTTACCCCACTATCTCAAAATTTAAGCGCCTTTCCTTAATTATTTTTCCCACTTTCTTTATATTCCCAAAACCCTCTCTCACTTTCTCAATCACAGTCTCTCTCACCTCTTCACCTTCTCTTCTCAGCCATTTTCACCATGGCTGGGAAGCGTAAAATTAGCTCAAAAACCACCACATCTGGTAACGCTGTTACCACTGATTCTCTTTCCGGCGACACTGTCACCGTTACTGCTGACTCATCTTTCGGCAACACTGTTCGTAAATCTAGGAGATTGACAAAGTCATCTTCCTCATCTGCTGAAGCAGCTGATTCAGCTACTGATGAAACACGGAGTAGATCTAGGAAAACAACGAAATCATCTAACTCTAACTCTTCCGGTGATGGTGCTAGTGTCTCCGCTGATTCAACATCCGGTGAAACTCAGAAGAAGTCTGGGAAGAAGACAGATCTGGATAATGGTAAATCTGTTGTAGCTTCTTCTGGTGTTAAGAAGGAGCCAAAGAGTGAAACTGTTCCGATGAATGTTGACGGTGGTGATGATGAAGTTTTCAACTCCAAATTTCTTGGAGATCCGATGCCGTTAGAGGAAGCTAAGCTGCGCTGGCCGAAACGGTATCAGGAGAAGGTATATTTCTTTTTCTTTCTTTTCTTGTGTACATATTTTAAAGAATTGCTGAATGATTGAAATTTGAAGATGATGTGTGATAATGCTATGCGATTTTTAGTTTGTAAATTTTGCTCAATATGATGAATATGTTTCCGAATTGAATGATTGTTAATGTAGATAAGTATGTTGAAATTTAAATAGATTTTGTATTGTATAGTTAAAATATCAATTGGATATGAATCCTAATACAAGAATAAAGAATTGTCAATTTTTCTATGTATGAAGGCTAACATGGACATCACACACACACACTTACATTCACATGTTGATGCCGGTAATAATTTGTAAAATGTAACACATATGCATCTTTGTTGTTGTTAAATAGTCATTGGCATGTGCTTGACATTGAACGAGCACACACCTTTGATTAGATGTGTTGGTGCTACAAAGTTCATTATTTTTGTTATTTTAATTATATGTTTAAGATTTTATTATTATTAATGGACATTGTACACGACACTCACATTCACATGTTGATGCCGGTGATAATTTGTAAAATGTTATCACATGTGCCTAATTGTTGTATCTTTGTTAGGCAGTCATGCTTGACACCGGACAAGCATACACCTTTGATTACAAGTGTCGGTGCTAGAAAGTTCATTATTTTTCTGATTTTAATTATATGTTGAAGATTTTATTATTTGTAATAACAAGAGTAATTTAATTTGTGGTGATAGTGATGACAGTGCAACTTTCAAGTGAACTCTTGGAATATTGTGTTACTGTAACAACTTTTGGTGTTAGAATTAACTTATTTAGGTGTAAACTCTAATATATTTGTATACACATGCATTGAATCTTTAATTTGATGATGATTGATCAAGAGTACAAACTGTAACATTCATAATGATTGTTCTAATAACGGTTGGATTCTCTAGACTATTGAAGTGGGTAAATAACTATATAAAAACCCAAAATGCAATAGCTTATTAACACTAGCATTAAGCATGATATGTAAAATCTATTGAATTTTTATCTGATGAGCTTTGATCATTATTAATTTTTAATTTTAATTTTATTTTGTGATTTAGGAAAAGAAGAAACCCCGTTCAAGATCAAATAAGTAAGTTTTTAATTGTGAGAGTTATTCTTCGACATTATTGAGCTATCGGCAAATGCACGTTGGAGTGATGATATTTTATAATGTTTTGTTGGTGTTTAATGCTGTTTTTATGCACAACAGTGATGAAGAGGAAGTTCTTCTAGCTAGATGTCACTATACTGAGGCACAGGTTGATGGGGGTGTGATATACAAACTTTACGATGATGCGTATGTGCAAGTGAGTTTGATTGATTGAAGTATTATGTTTGAGCTCTCATTCATTAGTCTCATTTCTTGTATTTGTATGCATGATCTTATAGTTTTTTTTATTTTAAAGAAAAATACTTTTCACTTTTTAACTACAACTTATCCACATGTTTGCACATACTACAATGATAAGAATGCCTCATTATTGAATTTTTCACTATTAATATGTTTGCACACATGGTTTCAAGGGAATCATCATGAAATATAGTATATTGAATATTATATGCCTTTTGATAAATTCTAAATTTATGCATGGTATATTTTCTTTTAATATTTAGGGGGAGACAAATGATTACCATTTTATTTGTAAAATCATTGAGATGTTTGAAGCAGTTGATGGAGGACTTTATTTCACAGCACAATGGTACTATAGAGCCAATGACACAGTAAGTTATCTCTTTTGTGTTCTTTTTACACATACATGTTTCAACCACAATTATATATCTTACGCACTTAATTGATTTTTTATTTTTTGGAAATGAACTGTTATCATTTAGTAATAATACATTCTAATTCTACATTGCAGGTCATCAAACAACTAGGAAATCTCATTGAGCCAAAACGAGTATTTTTCTCAGAAATTCAGGATGACAATCCATTGGATTGTCTTGTTAAGAAGTTAACCATTCTCAGATTAGAGCTTAAGGTATGTTGGCAAGTTATCTTTTTATTTTGTTGTTTTCTTTAAGGTTTTCTATGTAATTATTTTCCTTAGGATTAATTATCCAAGTGCTGTCTGAATTATTTAGTAATATTAAACAGGTAGGTAAACTAAAAAATTTGTATGTGAAACTTAGTTTCTCAATAATTAGTGATTAGCTTTTTACATTAAAAAGTTGTAAATTAAATTACATCCCTTGATGTTTGAATAATTGTTAAATATGTAATTATAAACTGGTACAAAAACCTAATTACAAATTACTGAGTCATACCTAAATACTCTCTCTCGACACTATTACAAGTAAAAAACACTTTTTTAGGTTTAGTAAGTATTTAATGTATGTGGTCTCTTAAAAAGCGTTTTTGTCTTATAATAGTGATAGAATGAAGTAGTATTTAAAATTGGAGGGATGTTCGTTTTCAAAAACAAAAAAGAAACTTTCAGGATGAAAAAAGTGTTCAATTGCAAGGATTTTGTACAAATTATTTATGTTTAAATTATTGTCCAATTCCTTACATTAGTTACAATTATTTAGTTTATAGATATATTTTAAATTTCTGAGTTAAACAAAATCTAAAGTAATAAACGTTGTTATTAATTAATGTATTTCTCTATTTTAGAATTAATAATAAAGTTTAATTGCAGAAGGATTTTGATGCAACGAAGGAAGTAATTCCACCTTGCGATTATTATTGCGACACACTTTATCTTTTACCCTACTCCACATTTGTTAAACTACCATCAGGTTGAATTTTATCTTTGGACTTTTTGTAGCTTTGATTTTTATTTTTAATTAATTAATTTCAAACTACTCATTTAAGTAAATTTTTTCTACTCAGAAACTAAGGAAAATGGTAGTGAAATTTCCTCAACAATTTCCAATGAAATTGAAGTGAATGAAAAATCTGAGGTTGACTCTAAAAGTTCAAACACTGGTATTAGTGTTGAAAAGGAAAAACCAAAGATGAAGTTGCTAGATTTGTACTCTGGTTGCGGAGGAATGTCAACTGGGTTATGTCAAGGGGGGATTTTGTCTGGTTCTGATATTGTCACTGTGAGTTATTTTTAAACTTGAAAAATTCAATTGAATTCTTTTTATATTGGACTTTGTTTTGATTTATTGTTTTCCTTTTTTTTTTATAACAGAAATGGGCTGTGGACCTTAACAAAGATGCTTGTCAGAGCCTTAAACTCAACCATCCGGAAACTGAGGTATGTTGATATTGTCCTGTTTAAATGTATGTTTGTTATTTATTGTATTGTCTTCCTCCTTTTGTTTCATTTTGACAAGGTTTAAATTGTTCTTTGAATCCCTAGTTAAAAAATTATGTGATTTTGAATTCCACATTTACCAACTCTCTGATTCACTAGTTCCCCATGTCAATTTTAAAATCTGTTGATGTGACATTTTAAATACAGAATATGGTACTCTTAGTTTAAACCTTGGTGGTGGTAGTCCTTCTGAGCTTAGCTCAACTGGTAAGGATAATTAGGAATGTCAATGGGTATCCGCGGGTACGGGTAGTATGATATCCGTCCCCGTCCCGTTGATAAATATGGTACCCGTACCCGTCCCCATATCCGTGCAGGTATCTCTATACGGGTAATCCACGGGTATTTAGATACCAACGGATATCCGCGGGTACCCATGGATTTTTTTTTTTGTACAAAAAAAAATTCAACTTTTAATTACCTGTAAAATTCAACTTTTAAAGATCCATACATAAGATATTCCATTCAAATTTCATAATCCATACCATAACCATAATCCAACAAAAATCGTGAAGTAAAATAAAAGATAAAAACATCCAAACTCTTATATATACACACACACACATACATATGGATATTTTAGTAATTTATATGATTTATTAACGGGTACGGATACCCGCGGGCACATGTATCATCATATCTGTGTCCGTGTCCATAGAGTAACGGGTAGCTAAATACCCGTTTATTATATCCGCGGGTACTCGATTAGCTACCCGCCATGTGCCCATGACAGATTTTATCCGCGAATACCCGCAGGCACGGATTTTTTTGCCACCTCTAAGGACAATGCATCATGTATGCAAGGTTCGGGGTTCAAATCCTGGCCAACAAAAAAAAAAAACCTTGGTGGTAGTAGTGATAATCTTGCTCAAATACACTATATTTTGAAATAAAGAGTATTAGTACATTACATGAACCATTTTGAAATAAAGAGTTGTCAATATTTTGAAAATATGCTTTTTGTATGGAATAATGCATTTGATTTTACTATATTTTTGATGATGATAACTAAGAGCATCTCCATTGGTATGCAGAATTAAGAAATATAGTCATTAAGCAAGTTTGTTTGTCTATTTGATTTGATTTAAGATTTTCACTGAATTTTAATAAAAAATAGTTTGTCACAACTTTTACACTTTTAAAGGCAAAAAATAATCTACAAGTGTTATGAAGCTCTTTCAAAATTTCTTATATAACCAACTCTCTAAATTTATGGAGATTAAAGTAAGACACAGTACACTATAATTAAAATCATGGTTGTATAATTAAAAACCTCATCAGTGACACAATATTAGATGCACTCTGATGTCACTCTTGCAATAATAATCTGCACTCAGTAATATTCATGATATGATTTGATAATAAAGTGGTTTCAATGCTGATTCTTTCACTTTTACATCACAAATCAGGTTAGAAATGTCAGCGCAGAACTTTTCCTCTCGTTGTTGAAGGAGTGGGAGAAGCTTTGCAGTTACTTCTCCTTAATTGAAAATTTTGTGCCACATGAGGAATACGCAAATCTTTTTAATGAGGAAGATGAAGTGGAGGAAGAGGATGACGGCGCTGCTGAAGAGAATATTGACGAAGAAATATTTGAAGTTTCTGAAGTGCATGATGTACGTTATGATGATAAGGAAACTGGACCTGGATTATACTTTAAGGTATTTAATTATTACTTTGTCTATTTCTTGCATCTGATTCTAAAATTAATGTGCTTTTTGCTCCTTTTCCTAGACACTCATTTTGAACATTTTATACTTTTTGTTACAAACTAGGTTTCTTGGAAGGGCTACAATTCTGATAAAGACACTTGGGAGCCCATTAATGGTTTGAGGTCAGCTATTATGTTCCCAAAAAAGTCACATTAGACAACTTGTATATGTTTTTGAGTTTAATTTTTGAAGAGGTGATACTGTTTTTGAATATAATTTATTTTGCTTCAATTTTATTTTATCTTGAAGATACAATTTAAAGTTTTGACTCTGGAATTATTTATTATTCTCTTAATTTTATTATTCAACTCATTTTTACTTGAATGTATCTAAACCTAAAAACTTTTCATTTAACCCACTTTTAAAAAATATATATTTTACATATTTCATTCAAAATTAATTAATCCCACTACTTTTGCAAACTATTAGCGTTGTCTTTGGATGGTGGCATTATAGCGCTAAAGCATAGCAAAAGTTGAATAAATTGTTATTGTTTTATCATATGCTATTTAGTATAATATGTTGCCAAATAGCTTCTATTGCAGTGCTATTTTCTGATAGCATAGGTGAATTTCAACAAAATACCAAATAAACACCCGACTTTTAGAAGCAATAATTCATTTTGAAGTTGTGTGAATATTTGTAGCTTGATGTAATGTAAATTTTATCAATCATATTGCAGTGATTTTGCAATATTTAATCTCCAAATGTTGAATGCTTTATTTTAGTTTTCATTGTTATGTCATTAATATTTGCTTAGCTGAATGTGTTTTTGCTATATATAATTTAAAGGGTTAATAGGTCTTTACCCCCTGTAATATAGGTCATTTCCGATTTTCCCCCTGTAAAATATTTTTTTGATTCACCCCCTGTAAAATATTTTTGTTTTAATTTACCTCCCTAATAGGCCAAACAAAAACCAATTTTATTTTATTTTTCAAGAATTTTTCGTTTTTGTTTGGCCTATTAGGGAGGTAA
>Ga0315914_1006670_pt1 | contig 16265 bp, 14 predicted proteins | sample MpolenodulesMG_FD_203920 | JGI IMG/M metagenome (GOLD analysis project Ga0315914, IMG submission 203920) | Medicago polymorpha root nodule microbial communities from Los Angeles, California, United States - elongated nodules | ecosystem: Host-associated > Plants > Roots > Nodule | place: USA... | reverse complement strand
CAGAGATGATGGGGGAGCACAAAAAATGGTGAGTGAGAAAGTGGAAAGCGGGAAGGCTGTCGAGGGGAAGAAGGGACAGTCAGGTGGTGTAGTGGGAGGTAAAATTGTGGTGGGAGATGTGGTATGCAACGAGAGGATGGCTGCGGGGACAGAGAAGAATGGGGGAGAAGTGACGAGGACGGGGAGGGTAGTGACGAAGGTGGTTGTGCCGTCGATTATAAATGGTAGTGTGGGTGGTGTTCAAAAATCATTGGCGCCACATGTAATGAAGGTAAATGTTCCGGATGCAGCGGAGTGTGTTAAACGCTTCGTTATCATATATAGGCTTGTTCCTGAAGATGTTAATTGGGCGCGTGAAGGAGTAGTGGCAACGGTACGCAATGGAGAGTCTATACCTTTGATTCAACAACGTATACTAGACGCTGGCTTTGAAAATCCAGAAATTATTCCTATGGGAGCAGATAAGGTTTATTTAAGGTCTTCCGATGTTGTAGATGTGAATTCCTTATTATCAGGTGCTGCAGATTTTTTTAAAGCATTTTTTAATGTTATTGAATCTTGGAATGGGAAGTATGGTAAATTTGAAAGAGGAACTTGGATTCGACTTTATGGAATTCCTTTGCAAGCATGGAATGAATTTTTTTTGAAGTTATGTGCTTTTGATTTTGGGCATATGATGAAAGTGGATTCTTGTACGGTGGATAGGGACCAGTTGGATTATGCTCGGGTTTTATTGGCCACGACTTCGCTGAAATTTTTTAATGATTCTATTAATATTTTGGTTGATGATATGTTAGTGAATATTAAAATTGTGGAGGAGTGGGGTTTTGCAATTGGTGAGGATGTATGTTTATTTGAAAATGAAAATGAAAGTGAGTCTAGATATGAAGGAAGTGAGAAAGGAGATGATCATGCTAATTGTCTAGTGGATAAAGATATTGATAATGTTGTGAATGACTTGGCTGAGGATTGGGTGGAAGATAATCAATTGAAAGGAAAGGTAGCTAGTGACCATGATGCTCATGGTGGTGAGGATGTAATTCAATCGAAACACATGCTTGTTACCTTAAATAATGCCACGACTGATGCTTCTTTGTCAAATGATGCTAGCTTTACTCCGTCGGTGGACAAAATCAATACGGCAAAGGTGTGTAATGTTCCGGTTTGTGCCAGCAGTGATGATAAGAAATGACCACGTCCTAAACGTGCTACAACATGTCCACCAGGTCGCACGTGTTCGGTGTTGTCAGGGCCATGGTGTTTGGAGTGGTTGTCTGATCAAAATCATGTTGAAGCGGGTGTTATTTCTTCTTCTAAAACAAGGCACAAGAATGTCACTATTTCTCATGAAAGACAACAGATAAAAAAGAAAAAAGCTAATTGTGTTCTGCGTCATCAGTTAGCGAGTCTAAAGAAGGTGGCCAGAATGCCGTCAAAGGATAGAAACATTGTGTTAAAGGAACTAAAAAAATAGGTCCGAAAGCATCGTGGTGGCTCGGTGAATAATGGTGTAAAGGTAAAGACGGGTGTCATCAGTGGTCCTTCTGAGACTTCTCAAGCCTCCGTTAATAATGATTGGCAAAACTATGTAGTGTTACATGGTGATGAGGAGGTAGCAGTGGAGGATGTCTGGGGTATTGGGAAGGCGATTGGTGTCAGATTTAATGGAGACAAGGCTAATATGTTTGATGTTTTGTCTCGAAAGGGGCTTCGGAGCTAGTTTTTTTAGGAGGGTTCGACTTTGTTGAGGGAGGAAGGGAAGGATGGGAAGTGAGGGTTTTGGGGGTTGGTGAGAGGGCGGGTTTGTTGTTAGGGGAGCGGGGGGTTCAAATGAAGATTATTACATGGAATGTGAGGGGGTTGAGTGCTTTTGAAAAAAGAAAAGAAGTGAGGAAACTGGTGGGAGAAAAGAAGCCTACTATTGTTTGTATTAAGGAAACCAAACTTGCTAAGGTAGATGACTTTATTTGTTCTTCTGTGTGGGGGAATTCCCCTTGTGGTTTTTCTTTCCAGCCATCTATTGGAGCGTCTGGTGGTTTACCAACTATGTGGGATAGCGACGAGGTTGAGATTAGTTATTCCTTATCGTTTGAGCATGTGCTTGCGGTGGGTGGTCGATTTTTGCACTCTCTTGAAGACTTTGTTGTGTTTAATTTGTATGCTCTGTGTGATGTTGGTAGTCAGGTTGTGCTGTGGGGGACTCTATCGACCAAGTTGGAGTCCTTTACGGAGAAAAATGTTTGTGTTTGTGGCGACCTTAATGCTGTTCGGAGTGTGGAAGAAAGATGGAGTGTGGGTTCCATGCCTAGAATGTCGGGTGTGGCTTCTTTTAACATTTTTATTGATGATAATGATTTTGTTGATCTTCCTCTTATTGGTCGTCGACTCACTTGGTATCGAGGTGACGGTCGTTCTATGAGTCGCCTAGATAGATTCTTGTTGTTTGATAGTTGGTGTGCGAGATGGCAAAATTGTATTCAGGTAGCTCAGTTGAGGGGTCTGTCTGATCATTGTGCTTTAGTTCTCTCCGTTGATGAACAAAATTGGGGCCCTCGTCCTTTCCGTGTGTTGAAGTGTTGATCTGATATTACGGGTTACAAGGAGTTTGTGAGCTCCAAGTGGCGGTCTTTTCAAGTTGAAGGTTGGGGTGGTTTTGTTATGAAGGAAAAATAAAAAATGATTAAAGTGGCTCTTAGGGAATGGCACTTGCATCATACTCATAACCTGTCTGGAAAAATTACTCAAGTAAAGAACCGTATTTCGATGTTTGATGAAAACGGGGAGGTCTATGTTCTCGAGGATGGGGAGGTGGAGGAATTGCATGGTTTATTTGAAGAATTACATTCTCTTTCCCGGATTAATTCTAGTATTTGTTGGCAATAGTCTCGCTTACTTTGGTTACGTGAAGGAGATGCAAACTCAAAATATTTTCATGGCACAATGTCTAGTCGGAGGAGAGTTAATACCATTTCCATGATTCAGGTTGAAGGTCTGTCGGTGGAAGGTGTAGATAATGTTCGGGAGGCTGTTTTTAATCATTTTTCAAATCATTTCAAAGATCCTAATGTTGTGCGCCCCACGACCTTGAACTTGAATTTTCAAACTTTATCTGTTAGGGAGGGGGCAGACATTACTAAACCTTTCAACATGGAGGAGCTCAAAAGTGCGGTGTGGGATTGTGACAATTTTAAGTGTCCCGTTCCGGATGGAGTTAACTTTGGTTTCATTAAAGACTCCTAGGAAGACATAAAAGATGATCTTATGCGTTTTGTGTCTGATTTCCATCGTAACGGTAAACTCCTGAGAGGTATTAACAATATTTTCATCTCTCTCATACCAAAAAAAGATTGTCCGCAGACTTTGAATGATTTTCGTCCCATTTCTTTGGTTGGAAGTTTGTATAAGGTTTTGGCAAAATTATTAGCAAATAGGTTGAAAAATGTGATTGGGAGGTGCCATTTCGGATACTCAATCTGCTTTTGTGAAAGGGAGGCAGATTTTGGATGGTATTTTGGTTGCGAACAAAGTGGTTGATGAGGCGAAAAAATTGAAAAAAGATTTACTATTGTTCAAGGTTGATTTCGAAAAGGCATATGATTCGGTGGACTGGAAGTATTTGGACGATGTTATGGGGAAAATGTCTTTTCCGACTTTGTGGAGGAAATGGATGCGTGAATGTGTTACTACAGCCTCATCGGCAGTTCTGGTTAATGGTAGTCCAACGGAAGAATTCTCTTTGGCTTGCGGCCTTCGCCAAGGGGATCCCCTTTCTCCGTTTTTGTTTTTATTGGCGGTAGAGGGGTTTCATATTATGATGGATTCTTTGATTACTCATAACATTTTCACTGGGAACAAGGTTGGCAGGGATCAAAATGTTTCCATTTCTCATCTTCAATTTGCGGATGATACTCTTATTTTAGGTGAAAAAAGTTGGGCTAATGTTCGGGCCATGAGAGCTGTTCTTCACCTTTTTGCAGCTATGTCAGGTTTAAATGTTAATTTCAATAAAAGTGAGCTTGTTGGTGTGCATGTTTCTCAGTCTTGGTTACTGGAAGCGTCGTCAGTTTTGAGGTGTAGAGTGGGTGCCTTGCTTATTTTATATTTGGGGCTTCCTGTTGGTGGTGACCCTCGTCGGCTTAATTTTTGGGAACCTGTTATCAACCGTATTAAATCCCGCCTATCCGGTTGGAAAAGCAGACATCTTTCTTTTGGTGGTCGTCTTGTTCTCCTGAAGTCGGTCTTGACCTCGCTTCCTGTCTATGCTCTTTCCTTCTTCAAAGCTCCCTCAGGTATCATTGCCTCTATTGAATCTCTTTTTATTCGTTTTTTTTAGGGTGGGTGTGAGGATAATAGGAAAATTTCTTGGATCGATTGGGAGTCTGTCTGTTTGGACAGGGAGGTTGGTGGTTTGGGGGTAAGGAGAATTAGAGAGTTTAACTTGTCTTTGTTAGCAGAGTGGTGTTGGAGGATGTTGGTTAATAGGGAGGGCCTATGGTTTAGAGTTTTGGCTTCTAGATACGACCTTGTGGGGGGGCGGCTGAAGTGTGGTGATAGGAATGGGTCAGTGTGGTGGAGGGATATAGCTAGCATCCGGGATGGTGATGCTTCTGTGTTGGGAAGTTGGTTTCCGGAAAACTTACGCATACATGTTGGTAACGGTGCTAACACCTTATTTTGGTTGGATAGGTGGGTTGGTGATGTTCCTTTATGTGTTAGGTTTAGCCGTTTATATGATTTGTCTGAAAATAAATTGGCCGCTGTTGCTCAAATGTTCAGTTGGGGGTGGGAGGTTGGAGGGGAGGCGTGGAAGTGGAGGCGGAGAATGTGGGATTGGGAGGAGGATATGGTAGTGGAGTGTAGGAGTTTATTGTTAACGGTTTTGCTGCACGTTGATATTGAAGATGTCTGCACTTGGATTCATGATCCTGTGGAGGGGTATACGGTTAGTGGGGCCTATCGTATGATCACTGATAGGACGCCTCCCACTAATAATGTTCCAGCGGCTCTCTTATGGAGAAAGGATGTCCCGGTGAAGGTGTCGGTGTTTGCTTGACGTCTTTTTCAACATAGATTGCCTTCTAAAACAAATATGTTTCGTCGAGGCATTATTCCTCCTGAGGCTCAGCTTTGTATTAGTGGTTGCGGTCAAAAGGAGTCTGAGACTCATTTCTTTTAATCTTGTACTCTTTTTGGTCATATTTGGCAACTTATTCAGAATTGGCTTGGTGTTTATTCTGCGGATCCGGGTAACATTGTGGATCATTTTTACCAGTTTGGCACGTCTTCAGGTTATGGAAAATCAAGATGCTCACTTATGCATTTGATTTGGTTTGCAACTGTGTGGGTGTTATGGAAAGAAAGGAATGACAGGATTTTCCGTGGTCAAGAACGTTCTCATTATCAACTGTTGGAGGCTATTAAACTTCTCTCTTTTTGGTGGTTTAAGGCTAAATTTACTGTATTTCCTTATTGTTGTCCTGATTGGTGCAAAGCTCATTTCCTTTGTGCGGGCATTGGTTGATTTTTTATTGCTCTTTTTGTACAGGTTCTGTAACTTTTGAGCGGTCTTCAATGGTACACCTTGTGCCATGAAGATTGGCTTTCGTTTATAATATATTTCATTTTGATTTCTTCAAAAAAAAAATCTAATAAATTAAATGGGTACATTATAATTTACATACATCAATCAAAGTAAAAAGAGAAGGTGATTAAAGTTCAGAGAATACTAATTAAGGAGGGGAAAACTAAAAACTGAACAGTCATGAGATGTATCAGAGGCATATCAAAGACATGTCGATGGGGTATCGCAGCGTGTTGGTGATATATCGAAATTTTTATTTTTTATTTTTAATTAAAAATTTTGGATACTCCTTGAATACGTATCGACGAGAGCATATGAGGTGAGATTTGACGGCCATTTACGCGTGTTTCATAGGGCTGAATCAATTAGGGAGATTTCTAATTCCGGCACCGGCAAGTTCGCCCCTCTTGTGCGATTGAACTAACATGTGTCTGATTATGAAACCGGCAAGCTTCTTCATTAAATGTTGTTTTGGAAAAGTACCAAAGTCGTTACCAAATTTAACAATTCTTGAATTGGATTCTTGAATTGAGTTTGTCAAATGTAGATTTGATGTAGTGTTGTGATTTGGTTAATGTAGATTTTCGTTGAATTTATTTTATGGGATGTTTAGATTGTTGAGGAAAGGGTGAGTTTATTTTCTGCATTTTTAGTGATGATTTTATTTTTTTTATTCAAATTTGGTGATGGATGTGATAAAGAGGAACATAAAGAATTTTAAAAATAAATTTCTTGTGTTTCAAAAATAAACACTATTTAGCCTTTATTTTTATCTTTCAACATTTTGTGTTTCAAAAATTTATATTTAATTCATTCTATGTGAAAAAAATTAATATTTTTACAAACTTTTAATACTGTTCTAAATATACCTGAAAATGATTGATACAAACATCGTTCATTTGTACTATTGATTTGCACCAAATCATTGATCATGAAGGTGTATGATGTGCGTGAATTATTCATTTCATTGACCTCCATGTCTAGTGGAGACTCAAATGTCTGTAAACGTATATAAACAACAAGCAATATACATTAACTTATTTTATACGAACATCATTATTAGACCTATTATACTTGGCATTTTTACTAACAATAAATTCGTTGAACACTACATAGTATTGTTCTTGGAACTATTCATGCTTAGCATCATCCAAACGATAACTTGGTATTGCGTGCAAATGTTGAGCTCTTGGTATAGTGAGTCCAAATTTCTCCTCCATATTCATATTGGAAGGACTGATATTATGTGGAAGTTCCCAGTTAAAGCAATGCACGAATTGAGCTATAACCAACTTAACAGTAATTAAACCCAGTTGAATTCCAGGACAACGCCTTCGACCAGAACCAAATGGTATAGATTCAAACTCTTGTCCGAGATAATTCATTTTTTTCTCAATAAATCTCTCTGGGTAAAATTCTTCAGCATTATCTGACCAAACATTCGGATCTCTCCCTATTGCCCATGCATTTACTATAAGTCGCGTCTTTTCCTTTATAAAATAACTATCAATTGTTGTGCTCTCCCTAGATTCACGAGGGACTAGTAACGGTGCAACAGGGTAAAGTCTTAAGCTCTCGTCTACCACCATATCTAAGTAATTCAACTTGTTCAGATCCTTCTCTTCAACCATTCTTTTATTTCCTACTTCATTTTGTATCTCATCTTGAAGCTTTTTCATCACTCTTGGATGTCTTAAAAGTTCAGATAAAGCCCATTCAATCGAGGTAGCAGATGTATCAATTGCTGCCACTATCATGTCGAGCAAAATAGCCTTGATGTTAGTTCGATCAATGACGAGATTTTGTTCACCCTCCACATTAATGGTTTGGTGCATAATTGAAAGAAGTATGTCTACAAAATCTTTATGATGAGTTTTGTTTACATTAGCAACTTGTTCATGTTCTGTTAAGATCACCTCTAACACCTCATCAATTGCTTTACTGACTTTCTTGCACGATCGTGTTAATCCCTAACAAAGAGTTAAACTTAAAATATAAATTACTAAATGAATATTTTCATTGTACTTAACAAAACCATTAGAGCATGCTTTTTTTTTTGGAGAGGATCAATGTTCTCCATTTTCTCTGTGAGTGTCGTGAAGCATCTTACCAACTAAATTGCGCTTAATTACAAATCGATAACAATATATTTAAGGGAGTGTAAAATATTTAAAATTTAATTCAATTAGGTAACTATTTTATTTAAGGTTAATGGTGCTTTACCCCTGCAATATAGGTTATTTTCGGTTTTTTCTCCTGTAATTTTTTTTTATTTACCCTCATGTAAAAAAAAAATTGTTTTGGAATACCCCATTAATAGGTCATTCAAAAACGGAAATTTCTGCACAAAAAAAAAAGTTGGTTTTTGAATGATCTATTAGGGGTATTCCAAAACAATTTTTTTTATAGGGGGTGAATAAAAAAAATTTACAGGGAAAAACCGGAAATGACCTATATTACAGGGGTAAAGCATTATTAACCCTTTTATTTATTGAACTTGAGGAAAAAACACTAAAGGACAAATATCAGACAATTACATATTGAGTGACCAAAATTATGAACAATCGCAATATTTATTTATGAGACTTAAAATTAAATTTAAGTCAATAATTAATCTTTTATATACATAATACTTCCTCCCTCTCAAAATTATAAGTCGTTTTACGGAGAAATTGTTTTAAATTATAAGTCATTTTACAATAACATTAATCTTAACATTTTCTATCTCCGTTAGTTTAACTCTATTGGTAGGGATATTGCATATTATATGCAGGGGCCGGGGTTCGAACCCCAGACACCCCACTTTTCGATATTTAAAAATTTGTGAGCTACAACCATTAGACTACTAGACAAAAAAATGAGCTCCAACCACTAGGGTACTTGATAAAAAAAAATCGTATTATTTTCTATACCAATAATAACAGGTAATATTATAAAATAATTCATTATTTTGTTTTTTTCATATAAAACTAATTACACTTTTAATTTGTGTAAGTGATCAAAACGAGTTATAATTTGAGAAACATACCTGAAGGTCAAAAATTCCTAGCCAAGGAACATAATCAGCCAGATTAAAAGCTCCAATCAAAGCCAATCCTTCTTGAACCAAACTCTTCAAGTCAAATTGCTCATACTTGCTCCGACCAAACATCATCTTATACACAATATCTTCTATAAGATTCTCTACAACCTCACTAACATTCACAACCTCACCCTGTAAAGCAGCTTTCTCCAAAGATTTAACCAAAACATCCAACTCCTCTTTTCTAATAGGACCAGACATCTCAACTTTCGAAGCACTAAGAAGTTTCAAAGTGCAAAATTTCCTCACACTACGCCAATAAGGACCATACTCACAAAAAGCCATCCCTTTAGAACCATAAGACATGAGCTCAGATCCTTGAATCTTTGGCCGGCTTGCGAAAACGATGTCATGGGTTTTGAGAAATGATTCTGCTGCTTTTGAAGATGAAATGACGATAGCTGGGACTTGACCAAGTTGTAAGGACATGATTGGACCATATTTTTTGGAGAGTGATTGAAGTGTTCTGTGTGGAAGGGTGCCTAACATGTGTAGGTTTCCTATTATTGGTAGTGTTGGTGGACCTGGTGGCTTTTTATGGATAATGGTTTTTTGTTTTGGAAGTAAGAAGAGTTTGAATAGAAAGTATGTGAAAGTGATGAGAAGGAAAGCAAATATTGTTGTTGTTACTGCAAAAGACATGTCTACAATGAATGGTTTGGTTGAAGTACGTAACAAGGTTGAAGATAAGGACTATATAGAACTCCAAGTTGATCTCATATTATCTTGAAACTCGTGGTGTACGTATTTGTTTGTCGAATTGTTTTTTTTATATGCGTTTGTGGAACGAGAAATTCTAATATGGTCACATGATCAAATAAAAAGTGTTTGGTCACATACATAAAGAAATATTTTTTTAATAGTAAAGAAGAAATTGATAAAAGAAATGATTGAATATTTTAAGGACCATCTTTTTATGTGTGTGTGTCCAAACACTATTGATTTGGTCTTGTGACTATAGAAGAATACGTGTCGTGGAATTGTTGATCTCATACTATTGAGTTATTTATGACGGGCCCCTTTTCTCCAGCAGCCATAAACTCTATCAAGATGATTGATTTTGGTTAAATATTTATGACTATTGAAAAACTGGTGGGGTACATGTTTGTTTGTGTAACCTCTTCTTAACGGAAAAAGAAACGTGCTCAGTACTGTAGTGTTCTCAAAACATTTATTAAATCAACCTACTCCCTCCATCATAAAATTATGATTGCTATTGTTTTTTCTCCATAGATTTATTAAAAAAATATATAATTTTTTAGATTAACAAAATTTAATTAAAGTAAATATTTTCAAAGTATTTTGTCAAGAAAAATCTAATAACATGTTTATCTTACTATTTATCTTATATATTAATAAAAAAATGTGATCAAATATCTTGTATGAATAGTATACATAGTAAACCAAGGGAGTAATATAGTAGCATTAGTAGAATAAGTATGTTACGTTGTTTTTAGAGCAAATTAAGAATGTTATGTTACTATCTGTCTTTATAACCGTATTCACTTTTTGTTTTTGTTACCAAATATATTTGTGTGATTTCAAGTATATCAAAACATAGTAGACTTGTTATGTTTTGGAGAAACTAGAATTACATAACTCGAAATGAAAACATTACAAAATGTTATGAAAACCATAGTTAATAGCTCTAAAACTCCTCTATTTTAGATCAAAACTAAATAAAAGTAACTGAAAAATATGCTAAAAATAACGTAAGATGATATGTCATCAATAGTTATAACAAAACTTCTAAGTCTAAAACCGTATTAAGCTTCAACTGATTGTGTCACAGGTAACTGAGGACTATGGTGCTCATCTTATTCATTACTTAGTAAACTAGCTTCCAAAAGTTCAAAGACAAAAACCATGGTTGTGGGTCGTTTCTAAAAATGGGTGGGAGAGAGAATTTAAAGGATGTGGTTTTGGTGGTCGCTTGGATGAATCTATTAATCATGGACACCATTTGAGTATCGGATACAACCCATATCGATACGTCAGTCATTGAAAAATATAGAATACAATACGTTCAACATACACATATAAAAATTAAAATAAAGTTGTAAATTAGTTACAAATTTTAAACTAAAATCACAACACAAACTCAATAGAAGTGGCGAATTTCCAACCAAACTCAGAACTCCATCCTCTATAGTGGTTTGTTCAGAATTGGTAAGTGTGGCATATTATATGCACTCTTAGTTAGCTGTGATTTCAATTGCAACCGTAAAAGAATTATGGGAAAAGAAAGAAAACTTAAAATGCTAATAAATTAAATGGGTAGATTATAATTTACATGCATCAATTAAAGTAAAAAGATAAAGTAATTAAAGTTCAGAGAATACTAATTAAGGAGAGGGAAACTGAAAACTGAACAGTCATGAGATGTATTAGAGGCATATCAGAGACGTGTCAAAGGCATATCACAACGTGTCAATGATGTATCGGAATTTTTTATTTTTAATTAAAAAATTCGGGTCTGATTCGACAACCATATACGCGTGCTTCATAGGGCTGAGTCAATTAGGGAGATTTCTGATTCCGGCACCGGCGAGTTCACCCATCTCGTGTGATTGAATTCACATGTTTGATTCTAGAACCAGTGAGCTTCTTAATTGAATGTTGTTTTGGAAGGTACCAAGTTCATTACCAAATTTAACAGTTCTTGAATTGGATTCTAGGTATTTATTGTGTTAATCTCATATCTAGAATTTTTCGAGTTTGTCAAATGTAGATTTGATGTGGTGTTGTGATTTGGTTAATGTACATTTTCATTGAATTTGTTTGATGGGATGGGTTTGTTTTCTGCATTTTTTTATCATGAGTGATGATTTTTTTTATTCAACGTTTCGTGATCGATGTGATATAGGGGAAGAGAAAGAATTTTAATATATATTTGAATTATTAATAAAAATATGTTGACTAAGATATTTTTCAAATGCCACATAACATAATTGAAAGGTCACGGGTTCAAGTCTTGGAACGATGTTTTATGTAAAAATAGGATATAATTGAGTACAATACAATAAATGGTGAGACCTCTTTCAGACTTTGCATATGTGGAAGCTTTAGTGCACCGGGCTCCCCTTTTTATAATAAAAAAAAATCCTGACTCAGTACGCGCACATAAGCTAATTTATATAGTCATGCGCAACATAAGCTAATTTGCATAGTTATTTGTCAGTAAGCTCTAAAATCAAAGAATATTCAAATGACAACGGAGAATCTCAAACTATTTTTACAAGAATAAACCAAAACTCGTCCAAATTACAGGAAAAACACTATATAACCCCTATTTTTATCTTTGAACTTTTTGTTAGAAATTTTTATACAGTTCTAAATATACTTGAAAACCATGTTAGTTTTAATTCAAGTTAGATGGTTATAACTGAAGTTAGTTGAGATTAAATCATGGTTAGAATGTTTGTTACATGTTTGTTGGAAGACTTAGCTATTAGTTAGCAAAATTAGTTAAGTTTGTTTTGATTGCTTACTAAGCAAGCTATGTAAATAAGCTCTATATAAGAATGTTGAAAATATTTTTTCACAACTTAATGATACTAAAGTTTTACAGCAATCAACTACTCTTCTTCTTTCTCTCAATTTCTCAACCTTAATTTTCACATAAACTCTTGCTTGCATTGCAAGAAAATTAAGTTGCGCTATCAAATTGGCATCTAGAGGCACTGATTTTGATCTAAGGGAAAAATAATACTTCAATCACGCAATATTTATGAGTATCCTAACCCTCACTCAAAAAAGAAAAATAAACATGCTTCATGTTTCAATTTCTAAGTTAAAATCATGTTCCATGTTTCTATTTCTAAGTTAAAAAACACGTCTTTAGTAAAAGTAATTGCTAATTTTGATTTTGGTGGCTAATAATCATTATACGAATGTTATTTTCAATTTAAACAGAGGATTAATCTTTTTAAAATATTGTGTTTTTATTTGAGGCCTATTTTTACTATGAGAGTTGAGCCTACAGTTTTATAGGGACAGCCCTGGAAGTATATCTCTTGGTTGTATATGTAGTGAGCAGGGTCGTTCTTTGGGGAGTACAAAGAGCTTAACCGAGCTGGGAGTCCCAAAGCGATGGGCCTCAAGAAAAAAATTATTGCTCAATATCACACCCCCAACCCCCCCCCCAAAAAAAGAAAAATAAACATGTTTCATGTTTCTATTTCTAAGTTAAAAAAACACGTTTTTAGTAAAAATAATTGCTAATTTTAATTTCGGTGGCTAATAATCATTATACGAGTGTTATTTTCAATTTAAATGGAAGATTAATCTTTTAAAGAAAATTATGCGTTTTTTATTAGAGGCATATTTTTACTATGAGTCGAGCCTCTAGTTTCATAGGGACGGTCCTGGAAGTATATCTCTTGGTTGTATATGTAGTGAGCAAGGCCGTTCATTGGGGGAGTGCAAAGAGCTCAACCGAGTTGGGACTCCCAAAGTGATGGGTCTCAAGAAAAAAAGTTATTGCTCAATATCCTCACCCCCACTCAAAAAAGAAAAATAAACATGTTTCATGTTTCAATTTCTATGTAAAAAATCATGTTCCATGTTTCTATTTCTAAATTAAAAAACACGTCTTTAGTAAAAATAATTGCTAATTTTGATTTTGGTTGCTAATAATCATTATACAAATGTTATTTTTAATTTAAATAGAAGATTAATCTATTAAAACAATTGTGTTTTTTTTATTATAGGCTTATTTTTACTATGAGAGTCGAGCCTCCAGTTTTATAGGGACATCCCTCGAAGTATATCTCTTGGTTGTATATGTAGTGAGCAGGTTCGTTCTTTGGGGAGTGCAAAGAGCTTAACCGAGTTGGGAGTCCCAAAGTGATGGGCATGAAGAAAAAAATTATTGCTCAATATCCCCACCCCCCAGTTTCATAGGGACCGTCCTGGAAGTATATCTCTTGGTTGTATATGTAGTGAGTTGGACCGTTCTTTGCAGAGCCCAAATAGCTCTACAAAGTTGGGACTCCCAAAGTGATGGGTCTCAAGAAAAAAATTATTGCTCAATATCTCCACCCTCTCTCAAAAAAGAAAAATAAGCATGTTTCATGTTTCAATTTCTATTAAAAATCATGTTCCATGTTTCTATTTATAAGTTAAAAAACACGTCTTTAGTAAAAATAATTGCTAATTTTAATTTAGGTAGTTAATAATCATTATACGAGTGTTATTTTTAATTTAAACAGGAGATTAATCTTTTAAAAAAATTATGCGTTTTTTTATTAGAGGCCTATTGTTATTATGAATGCCAAATCTCGCGTTTCATAAGGACGGCTCTGGTAGTGAGAATTCCCCCTAATAACAGTAATGAGATGTTTATGTCGGCTATATACTGTACTATCAGTTTAGGTGTCACTTTCTTAAGGAAAAAAGGAAAGTGCTGAGCAGTGTTTTAACAACATTTATTAGTCAACTTACTCCAGCAATCATAAAACGATTGATATTGTTTACTTTTCATACATTTTTTTCTAAAAATACTTTTTATATATGTTAATGCACAATTTTGACATTAAGAAAAAGATTATATTTTTAGATCAACAAAAAGTAATAAAAGTAGATATTTTGAAAGTATTTTGTCAAAAAAAAAGACCAACGGACTAGTATAGTAGTAGTACAGCAAGTATGTTATGTTTATTTTAGTGCAGATTATGCATGTTATGTTACTTCCTTCAAAAAAAAAGCATGTTCTGTTACTTTTTGTCTTTATAAACTTAAATAATTAACTTCAATTTTAGATTAATTTGATCTTATAACCGTATTTACTTTTTGTTTTTGTTACTAATTAATTCTCCGAATAAATTTTTGTCATCTATCTATTTATTATTATAAATTGGAAGGAAGTATGCAAATCGTAATGAACCCTACATGGATAAAATGTTTATTTTCCTTTTATTTTTTGCCACTGCATTTCAATTTTACCTTCAACCATTATGACTTCCGTTTTTCAGTTACATATTAATTTAATTTTTCTCCATTACATATTCATTGTCAATTTGTCATGTAGTCTGTTTTTCAACTCACTCTCGGAAGATTGAACCATTCTGTCAGTGATTCTCAAATTTCAATGGGTATCCATTATTCTTACCATGTCATTTTACATCTTCCTCTAAATCGATAACTGCAAATCTCCTCTTTGCGTATTGATGATAGAATATCATATGATATTTTTGGCTATGTTTTTAGTACTTTTCTTTGCATTTGAAGACAAATAATATGAGAATTAGAGGAGTTGTCAATTGTTTGAGGAACCTATTGTATTTTTTTCAGTCAACTGTTATCCTAAATCATGCAACTTCATAGGTGTTTTGAGTGTTTTGTAGTGAGAAATCATGTCAATCGACAAATCAAGACTTCACGTGAAGGATCAAGGATATGAAGATTGAAGATCAATGGTTCTTAGAAGGATTTTGAAGATAATACAAAGTGAAGAAACGTTATTTCAAGTTCCATGGAGTTTCCAAACGAAAAACGGGACGAAAACACAAGGTTTCGCGCACAGCTGCCTCATGCACCATTAGCGCATAAGCCATCCACCACTAGTGCATGAGGCAGGGTTGCCACTGCCCCATGCGCCACATGTGCACGGCTACGAGCAGAAATTGGCTACAACTTGTATTACAAGCTAAAACGGTGGAAAAAAACCCAGTGTCCTTCTCTTGAACCCTAAGTAATCATTTACTATAAATAGAGACGTTTGCACACATTATTACTCATTTAGAAAGCTAGCGGTTCAAGGCAAGGGTCAAGCATCAAAGTTTCAAGGCAGGATTCCATCCTCCTCGTGACTCTCTAGGGTATTTTCTTTCTATTGTTTTATTATGAGCAACTAATCCTCTTTGATTAGGGTTTTAAGATGAACCTTTTCTTATTTGTTGGATTCAATTAATAAAATTTTCATTCATTTATGCTTTTCTTGTGCCTTATTTAAACAAATCTTGTTTGTGCTTAATGCTTTTTCAATTGAGCATCTGTATCGGTAATCTTCAAAATTGATTTGTAGAGTTAGTAGGATTGACAACCCGAAAATATTTCTTTGTTCATGGAAATTCTAATTGTTTATTCCTTAATTATGTTAATGAAATTTAAGTTTGAAATCTAGGTTTTCTATTCTCTTCATTGGGAAAGGTCGCAGTTTAATTAGGTTAACTCAGAACATACGTTGTCGTAAGATATGTAATGGAGTTTTTAAATATTACTTTCAATAAGTCATTAGTAGAAACTATAACGACCCGATTTTTAGGATATTATTTATTTAATTGTTTTATTATTCATTTAATTGTTTGATCTGTTTGAATTATTGGGATAATTAGATTTTATTAGAGGTGGAGGAAATAAGGGTATTATGGTAATTTTGGAGTGAATAACATTTTAGTAATTTAGAGGTGGAGAAATATTTATTGAGGTTTGAAGGTGAGAAAAACACAAGAATGAGGGGTTGAATTGTGTTACCTTTTTCTTCTTTTTTAACTAAGTCCAAAGTTCAGAGTCTAATAGAGTTCAGAGTCTGAAACAATATTCATAGTAAAATGCAGCGAATGAATATAAAATATATATATATATATATATATATATATA
>Ga0315914_1006665_pt1 | contig 16270 bp, 4 predicted proteins | sample MpolenodulesMG_FD_203920 | JGI IMG/M metagenome (GOLD analysis project Ga0315914, IMG submission 203920) | Medicago polymorpha root nodule microbial communities from Los Angeles, California, United States - elongated nodules | ecosystem: Host-associated > Plants > Roots > Nodule | place: USA... | reverse complement strand
AGGCTGATTTTCAGAGGCACTTCCTTATTCCAAATTTCAGTCATGTGAGTAACCGCCAAATTGTTACTGGTGAATGTCAAGAGATGATTATAAGCACTTGTGACTGTATAACTGTTGGAGGCATGCAAGTGCCAAATCCACCTGTCAGAGTGAGTAGGCTGCAAAACAATATTAGATAAAATATCACAACATTCTCGGACTCTCTCCTCCTCCCAAGCCAACAAACGACGCCGCCACTACCAAGCTTCACCCTCAACCCCCACCCAAAATTGATATCAATAGATGATTACCCAATTTGGGAAATCCGACCCCTATCTCTTCTTTTATAGAGAATCCTTGAATATTAATTGTTACAATTTATTTTCTCATTTCATATGTAATTAATAAGAGATGCAGTCCTCGTGAGCATAACTCAGTTGGCAGAGACATACATTGTTATATGCAAGGGTCAAGATTTGAACACCCCACTTATTTATCTTAAAAAAGGTGAATTATACCCACTAAACCATCTGATAAAAAAAATAAAATAGGGGACGCAATTGTTTGGCCCGTGTTGTAGCAAAGCAGACTCATTTGTTTGCTTAGCAAGTTTGGATTTAGAAAATTCTTCCAAACCTAGACTCATTTGTATTTGAGCATTATCCTTCCTTTATCCCTTCTCCTTGCATAATAATATCAATTAAAAAACCATATTTCTTAACATAGATTATTTTACAAAACTCTCGTGAGCATAACTCAATTAATAAGAACATTGCATTATATACGTAGATGAGTGATTTAAATCCAGATTTTTTTATTTATTCATCTTAAAATATAAAATTATAGACACTAAACTACTTGATAAAAAATATATTATTTCATAAAAAAATCTTATAATTCACATCGATTATATTTGGATATCATATCTTGATACATGAATTGCTTGATCGGGTGTGGTAACATCCAAATTAAACAAGGTGCCAAATTGATGGTTGTAGGCTGTAGTTCCACCCATGGGATACCTCACTAAAAATTATTCAATTAATAAGGTGGGATACACGTGTCCCATTAGGAGATACTATTGTAATTATTATTATGAGCTGCCCTCACATGCAGATTCCTATTTATGGAGACTGAAGAAATTGACATAGCCACATGAGTTTTTCTTTTATATCAGAATGACTTTGTATTGGACCCCATGTATGATAATGAATGTGGGACTAAATTAAATGAATTGGCAAGGGAAGGTGACCTACTTACCTGCGGTTTATATTTATTATGTAGTACATATTATAGTGTGCGTTTGTCAGTGCTATAAAAGGTAACAAGCATGCACTTAGGAGTTGCCAACGATACGATGATATGTATGTCTAGGTTTCATTAGTATGTTGATATGGGTGGATGCAATAAGCTAGCTAAAATTTGTATAATGACTAAGGATTTAAGAAAAGAAAGTATTGGCATGTGGTCCAAGACACATGTTAACCTACATCACGTAAAAATTATATATTGGAAATTATCACTATAAATGTGTAAGAATGAGTTGTGGTGAAATTAGTTTAGATTCAACAATGGCTTATTGTCACCATGATGCTCAAAGTCAATGAGAGAAATGAGGAAGAAAATATTTGCGAAATTTGGTAAAATGTGATTGTACCTTGTAACTGACTTTGTAAAATCCGACATGAGAGGCGGGAGGTCGTTACAGATTAACTTAATGGGTTAGATTGAATGAGGCGTACTCATGTGTGGTAAGGTGCACAGGAGGTCTTCCATCTTGTCATTGGTGGTGAGGATTATGGTTTTATGAGTTGTCATCTATGAAGTCGGTCCTGATATCGATACTCCACATATACTCACGAATACGTACCTATGAAGTATTAGAATTAATTATTTTAATTTTAAAAAATGTTTTATCGAATATTTATTGGATGAAAGTGATACTTATAAGATATTTCACATATATGTATCCTAGAAAAGATGAAGGGTAAAAAAGTGAGACAATCTTGCGAAAATTCAATGGAGATGTATATGATTCAATTTTAGATATGCATAAGTATAATTGTTTATCGATGAACCACTTAAAATTATACTTATTGTGAATCAAGGTAACGAGAAAAAGGAGATTCAATTAATCAACATTAGACAAAATTTGTGTTGAGTTCTTTTAATGAAGCTTATGTTGATATCCCAACATAATATTAGTTTTAAAAAATTGTGAATTTTATAATAATATAATAATAAAGAGTACTTAATGGTTTTTTTTCCAAATATTTTACATGTATACAGTATAAATATTTTGTTAAGTATCATAGTCGTATCGTATCTTCAATTTTAAAACTTTTGTGTATCTGTGTACCCGTACCCATACCACGTATTCGGGCTTCATAGGCAGTCATTGATTGGGTTGACGGTGTGGGTTGAGACCAAATCCAACACAATTTTGGTTCACGTACGCAATTTTTGTGTCTGAAGTCGAACCAATCTAACTTGATAAAACATGAATTTTTTTCGGATCTGATGATTGGTTTAGATTAATAAAATAAAAATAAAAATTTTTGAGAACAAATTTTTCTACAAATTTCTGCTTCTGTTGTTTGATGTTCAATTCTTAGTTTTGAGAACATGGTTCTCACATCGTCGTCGTTCATGAGCTTCATTCAGCTGAACCGTAGACTCCCGGATGAGTTGGTCGACGGACGTCGATACTCAACACCATCCACCCTCCGTGTGTCTCTGCGGTTGAGTTCGAGGTTGATTTCATTTAGCTGACTCTTCAACCCGAAGAGGGTGACATCAGTACGAATCCTGAACAGATGGGGTAGTTTTTCCCCGTTGTAGTAAACAACAGCTAGCTTGGTGTTCGAATTAAATAGAGTTTTTCATGGTTTTTTTTTCTTGGTTTGTGGTTACTAGTTATGAAAACAGGGACACTTATTTATAGAAGTCCCTGGGTGTCTTGGACCACAGAAACTGTCGGTGCAATGTGGACTACATGAAAAAAACACGTTTCGAATTACATAATCTGGAATGTCCCTCACCCCACAAAAGGTGTGCAACTTCCTTCAGTTTGCCCTGTTATTGTAAAAATTCGGATTACATAATCCGAAAACCATTAGAGTTGTCTGAATTATGAAATTCGAACTGCATCAGTTTGTTTTGGTCGGTGGTCTGCACCACAAGAAACACGTTTTCAAAGGTTTTTACCAGCATTAATGGTTGGTAAAACTCCGTTGAACACGTTTTTGACTAAGAATTAAGTGTTGACATAACCTATGTTTAAAGAAATCCTATAAATAGCCTCCATAACCTTCACATTTCTCACACCATTTCTCAATCTCTCTCCTCCCCTCCTCATGTTCATTCTATGCACAATGTGTTTTCATCGTTGACCTTTCATAAAATGAGGCTACTTTGGAAACATATGACCGGTCAACAGGGAAGGCAACGCGCTGCAACGAAGCACGGTTTGTCTAGGTGTCATGTTGACCATCAAGGTCTCTTTCACCCCGAAAACAAAAAGCTAGATTTAGTCTTACTCTAGGGAGGTAGGTTTTCTGGTGAGTTTTTTTTTCTTTTCTACTTTTCTGTTTATATTAATAAAATGAGCTTGTTTTAGGCTCGTAGAAGATTATAAATAGTTTTAGGTTTTTATGTAATAAGCTTAAAAAGTTTCAACATTATTGTAATTATTATTCATATATTAATAAAATGATTTTTTTTATCTTTGTGTTCTTTTTAATTCTGTTTTTTATGTTTATTTGCATTTTATTTTACGAATTTGAAACGCTAAAATCAAAAAATTCTAGAAAACGAGCATTCCGGATTTTAAAATCCGGAAAATCCTAACAATGTAATTCGGAAAACAAAATCCGAACAGGGGTATTTTTGGAAAAAAAAATAGGGTGCGCAAGAAATCTATTGGGAGGAAAAATTAATTTTCAATATTAAAAGATAATGAATCTCCTTTTTTATAAGCCTTGAAATTGCAAGCTGAATCCACGTATAAACTAGACCTAAAATTGGATCCCTTTTAAAAAATTTCAGCCCATGTTTTTCTTCTATGCTCCATTTTATACGAAAATGCTTTGAGATTTTCAAAATATATAATCCAAAAATCACAATGGCATTTTTGGAAAAATAAACAAGGCATGTAAGAAAGACATGGAATGAAAAAAGTAAAAACTCTTCATTTTTTTTTAATGAATTCAGCCCAAATGAAAAAAAATAATTAGTAAGTCCAATACTGTTTTTTTCTTCCTTTAGTTAATGGACTCTGTCTAAAAAGTCATTTTATTTTAAGGCCCAACAATATTTTTGTAGTCCAATAACATTCATAACTAAGATTTATTAATAGTTAAAAAATATCAAAGGGGGTGGTGGTTGTCGTGGTCAACGACCGACCTCTGGCGTTGACCACGATAGAGCTCTGACGGTGTCACGATGGTCCACCAGTGGTAAGGCAACTGCCTTTTGTTTTTTTAAAATTTATTGATTATTAATTGTATTATTCTTGCAAATAAAAATCTATGTTTTTTTTCTCTTAAAAAAAAATCTAGTTGGGCCAATATGGTCCATCAATAAAACAATTAAAATGGGGCTAGAGCTTAATATAAATTTATTTAGGCTATTACTTTTTCCATCATATGAGGTTCTCGTGCGCCCTATATATAAAATGAAGACAGTAACTTCCCCCATTTCTATAGTTTTATGACAGAAGCTTTGTTTCTTGGCTGAGACATACATTAATTTCTAAAGTATGAATTTGATATAAACATGCATTCATAATCGTATAAAATAAACACTTTAATAGAAACATAAGAAACAATACAATTTTCAAACATTAAATTTAAAATAGAAACCAAATGTTCAAACATAATTGTGTTGTTTCTTATCGTTTCTATTAAAGTATTTATTTTATACGATCATGAATGCATATTTATATCAAATCCATACCATATGCATGTTTCAGCTAAAAAACAAAGCTTTTGTATCTATGCTGAGACAGATCAGATTATATAATCCGAAAAGTACATTTTTTTACTCAAACACCCTTGAAATGACAAATTTATGAGTAAAAAACGGCACTTTTCGGATTATATAATCCAAAATATCGTTAAACATTTTGGATTATATAATCTGAACTGTCTCAGCATAGAGACTAAAACTTTGTTTCTTGGTTGAGACATACATATGGTAAGAATTTGATATAAACATGTATTAGTGATTGTATAAAATAAATACTTTGATAGAAACAACACAATTTTGAAACATTAAATTTAAAACAGATATCAAATGTTCAAACATAAAACTGTAGAAATGGGGGAAGTAATGTTCTTGTTTTATATATAGAAAGATTTCAAATTTTATAATCCAAACTCGTTTCGGATGTTAGAATCCAAACTCGTTTCGGATTCTAAAATCCGAAGAACATTTTTGAAGAAAAAAATAGGGCGCGCGAGAACCTAATAGGGTGGAAAAAGTAACAACCATTTGGGCCAAGAAACTGGGGTTTTCAAAGGGGCTTAATAATTGAGGCCTTTCAATTTGAGGCTTTTTTGACAGCTCTAGTGGTAAACATAAGACTTGCCCGTGAAATTCACTTTTGGATCGTGCATTATACATTATTCTTTCAAAAATGATTGATTCACTAAGAAACCTTGTGAATCATTTCTTACATTCAATCAAATTATGTAAGAGTAGAAATATATTTTTGAGGACTTTTGTTTGAGGACAAAAAAGTTTTAAGTTGGGAAGAGTTGATAAGTGTCAAATTATTGTTATTTTCTATAGCACTTATCGACTTGTTTTGCAAGTAATTCAGTATAAAATACCCCAATTCTATATAAATATCGTTTATATTTGTAAATTCGTGAGAAAGCTATTACGTCTATTTTCCATACTTTTTTTTATAGCTTTTGAGCATGACTACACCAATACAGAGCAAAAGAAGGCAAACACACGTGCCAAAAGCTAAGCCATAGCAACATATATACATTTAGTGAAAAGCCTTATTCGCTAGGTAGGTTAAGTGATCTGAAAGTGAGCCAAAACAGAGAATTTCAGAAGGAAAAGTTAAATATAGTTCGCTAGGCGAGAATTGATCCGCTAAGCGAACTAAGGAAGCTTAAGAAAATATTTGAAGACAATTGGTTTTTTCCCTCCAAAGAAGAAACCTTGATTCTCTAGACCAACCTTACTTCGCCTAATGAACTTAAAATTTCAGAACTTCTATAAATAGAGGTGTATGTAATTTCTATAGAAATAACCATTGTTAAATTGAACCAAAATAGAGAGAAACGGAGGGCAGAGAGAATGAATCACCATTAGAGGACTAGAAAGCTTGCAATCAAGCTTGTTGATGCTTCTCCAACATCTATCAACTCTCTATTAGCTTAACCAAAGTCTTGGATTCGAATCCATCTTTAGGCATGCATGCATCATCGTTAATACTATTAAGGAAAGTTTGCTGCCCATTTGGGTCTCACAAGGCTTAAGGGATTAGTTTCCGCAGTTGCGCGCAGAAGATACCTGGTTTATGCAAAAACATAAAAAAAAAAAAAAAAAAACTCTTTTGTGTTGGGATTGTTTGTAAATAGCCAGGAATATATGTAGCAATCTTAATTTGGCGGTTTTATATGATTTATGCATTCAATATAATCTTTAGTTTGTATTCGTTCTTAATGCTTTGTCGATGATGTAATGCTCCTCAATTGATCTTTTGATTTATTTTCAGCCTAGTCAGTCTGACTATCTAAAGGACGTGGTTTAAACTATCTATAGGTGCTATTGCGCTAGAGATAGTGGGTAGGTTTATATTCATGTATAACTATCCAAGCTTATATCATTGAAACAATCAACTATTTTACTGCAGATGCATCTGAAGTCAGTTGGTTCAATGAATCTTGAGTCGTTAACCTTAGGAGGAGACATACGCCTCGGGATAAATGGAGTTATATCTTAGGTATACAAAGTGTACAATTGATTAAGAGGAAACATACGAAAAATAGTTATTGAAATTAAATCCTAACACAACTTCATCTATTCTGTTTCAATTTACTTTGATTCACGTCACTAAAACACTTTTTATAAAATCTTGTTAAGAAAATTTGTTGTTACAAACAAAAATCAAGCTAAGCGTTGTGGATTCGATATTTTATTTTTGATCAAAAAACTAGCATACTTAGTGTTGTACGATGATAGTCAAAAGGAAAAAATTGTTTGGAACGATGGATGAGAAAGAAAAAGCGACGAATGCATTGTTTCTATTGGATTATTTATAATAATCAATGGATTGGATTGGATTTTTAGCTTTTATTTATTTTAAAAAATATAAACCACTACCCACCTTTTATATAATTCGCACCATATAACAAAGCTGTAGTCAAAATCCTCTGTTATCAATCTCTACGGCGACATATTACCTCTTTCTGATCATTTTATGCAATTTAGACATTTAGTTGGCGATTATAGAAGAGTTATGTGTTCTCTTCATATTATTCACATGACCTACGTTTAGGTTACTTGGAACCATAAGAATAGCCGCATTTTTTCAGCAAAATATGTTGTTTGTGTATAATGTGCATGGTTGCAACGAGAAGCTCTATTCTTTTCAATAGTTACAGAGGAAAAAAAAAACTTACTTAGGTTTAGATTTTTATCACCGATGAACTAGTCCCACCGAATGTTTTTCTTATTGTCTCTAGCTAGTATGTTGTATCGAGTTCTAGTTAGCGATGAGAGAGGATCCTCTCCGGTGAAATCATTGATCTCAGCCAATAATTACACCTTCTCTCCATTTTTAATATTGAAACACACTCTCTCACTTCTTTAATAAAGGGTTAAGATCACACATGAGAGAAATACACCACAGACAATCTCCTCCCTTCATTCGCATGTATCCTTGAAGGCACAAGTTAAATATCGATAACTCATCCATAGTAAAGTATCAGCGGCAACCAAACTGCAGTTGTGGGTATTAGCGCATTTTTATTTAATTTTATTTAGTTTCAAATTTTAATTAATGTCAAAATCATTCTATTATCTCTAAAAAGGCAATATCTTCTTCTCGTCAAAACAAAGGGGGTATTAGTCACTTTAGTCCCTCAATGGGAAAGGAGTAGTCACTTTAGTCCCTAAATGTAGACTATATTAGTCCATTTCAGGGACTAAAGTGACTAACAGAGTTTACATTCAGGGACTAAATTGACTAACGTAGTCTGCATTTAGGGACTAAATTAACTAAGAGAGTCTGCATTCAATGACTATTTTGCAATTTATTTGCATTCAAGGATTAAAGTGGCGACTTCTTTCTTATTCAGGGACTAAAGGAGTACTTTGCATTTTGCAAGATGGCCCACCCTTTTTCATTCCTCCAACTCCCGCTACTTTTCTTTATTCACAAAACCATCATCATAAAAATACGAATTTTCACTTTTGTTGTTTGTTACCGTTGACACTATCCCACTCTCTCAACGTAAAGTGGGCCCAACATGACCCACATAATTTCGAAAATCAAGGCAAAAACTCCGCTTTCATCATCAATCAACACAAAGTTGACTAGACAAGACCGTTTGTTTTATCTTGTATTTATGTTCACATTTATTTAACCGTTACACTTTCACTTTCACTTCTACAAATCCTAAACACAACAACCTTTTTCTTTTTTACACAACTCTTGTTTTTTTCTTCTTCTCTTTCAATGGAAATTCCTGATACGTTGGTGGTGAACCGGGTTGAACCGGGTTTGAAGGAAAACGGTTTAAGAGCGGAGATTGATACTTCTGCACCGTTTGAGTCTGTTAAAGAAGCTGTTACTCGGTTCGGTGGTGTTGGTTATTGGAAACCTGTTCATAATCATAATAATAGTAACACTATTAACCTCATCATTCCTCAGGTATTTATTTTTATGTTATTTAATTTAATTAATATTATTTTTTGCAATGCACTTCAATCCAAAGTTTAAATTTTTGTAAAAAAATATTATTATTATTATGTTGGTGAATTTTATTATTATTTTTTATAGGTGGCTGTTTGTGATTTAGGGTTTACTTTATTTTTGTATTTTTCTAATTAGGGAGAATTGGATCTGGATATATAGGTATAATGTGAAAAAAGAAAATGAGTTAAATTTTAAGTTAGTTACTAGAATTGTAAGATTGTAGGACTTAAAACATGATGATATTTTTAAGTGATCTCTGAAATTTGCAAAAAATGTTGATTAGATTGATAATATAAATTCATAATATAAGTGATTCATATGAAAAATAATATATTTGGATAGGCAAATGTTAAGCATGTGTTTGATTTCAACTCTAGAGGGCCAAAAAGTGATTTTATGATGTTTGGATGATTTAAAAGTAAAATTGATTTTACTTATAGAATTTATTCTACTTGAAGCTACAATTTGTAGGTTTTGGCTTCTACAATTGATTTTATCCTTAATTTCATTGCTAAATCCACTTTTACATAAATGCATCCAAACATAACTCACTTTACATTCAACTCACTTTTATCCAGAATCAATTTTACTTTTACAAAATCAGTTAATTCAAAATCAATTCTTGTAGAAGCTGAACCAAACATACACTAGTGGTTTCGGAAGAAAATATGACTTTTTTTGTGCTTACCCTCTAGTTCCTTGGGGAAGTAGATTCTCGTAATTCGTAGTTTGGCCGGAAGTTTGGCCAAGAGTTGTTCAACCAAGAAATCAAACTCGGGTTCTTCCAAATCATTCGTCATTAGGTGGAACTCAATAACCGCTTGAGTCTTAGTTAGAAAATATGAATTATGAATGCTCTTTGGACCTCCTAGTTAGAAATCGTTCAATGTTCCTCTGCTCACCAACCAAGTTGTCAGTTTTGGACAAATGTGGAAATTAATTGAATGTGTATCTTCAAAATTTTGAATTTATTGTTTTTGTTTTTGCTGCTAAGAAGTTTTACCATGATTATTACAGTGGCTCTCTATTTTTTTCAATGAATGTATCTTCACGACCGTGATTCAAAATTGCAGTCACATTTATTCTCTGAATCTTGATATTGTGGCAAAATGCGGATAAATGTGATTGGTCCAACCGCTGTTTTGATTTTGTGAAAACCTCAAGATGTTTTATAATTTGGCTACAGTTGCGATTGAAGACCATAATTTAGAACTATGTTCATAAGAATCAAAACCTTTATTTTTTTTTGGATTTCATACGTTTTTGGGGTATTTTCTTTCTGGATAAATTGTTTTGTAATGAACTTGCTCATATAAGCATATCTATTGTGTGAAGTAATCAAAGTGTCTATTTTTTTTTATTTTAGCAACAAAACACAGAAGAGCTTGATGCTGGAAAATTGGAGGAACAAGCAGTGGAATTAGAGAAAGAGCTTATCGTCAAAGAAAGGGAAACTCTCGATGTTTTAAAAGAGTTGGAAAGTACCAAAAGGCTTGTTGAAAATCTGAAATCAAAGCTGCAAGCAGAAGAAGAATCTGAGTCAAATTTGAACATTAAGTTGAATTTGTGTGATGATAAGGAGAACGCGAAAAAAGTAGATGAAGAAAAGGAAAACCATGGGAGTCGTGTTCCTTCCAATTCGGCGAATGCAGGTTTAATTTTAAGGGAATTGAAGCAAGCGAAATTGAATCTAAACCAAACAACAAACGATATCGCTGATGTTCGAGTTTCTGTGGAATCACTCAACAAGAAACTTCAGAAGGAAAGAATATCTCTCGAGAAAACCAGAGAGAGTTTAACTCAGAATTCTTCAAAAATAAGTTCACTAGAGGAAGAGCTAAACCAAACAAGACTTAAACTGCAGGTGGTGAAAGATGCTGAAATTGAATGTGGTTCAGATGAACCTTCCGATATTACGAAAGAGCTTCAACGTTTGAGTTCCGAGGCAGAACATTTCAAGAAAATAGGAGAAGTTGCGAAATCAGAAGTCATGAGAGCAATGTCTGAGATTGAACAGACAAAAGCTATGATAAGAACATCAGAAATTAGATTAGTTGCTGCTCGAAAAATGAAGGAAGCTGCTAGGGCCGCCGAAGCAGCCGCACTTGCCGAGATAAAAGCGTTATCTTATTATGACGGAGATTGTGTGCAAAAGTGTGATGGAGTTACTCTTACCTTTGAAGAGTATAATGCTCTAACATGCAAAGCTCGAGAGGTAGATGAACAATCTAAGAAGAGAGTTCATGATGCCATGTTTCAAGTCGATGAAGCAAATGTATCGAAAATGGATGTTTTAAAAAGGGTTGAAGAAGCTACATTCGAAGTTAAAACAAGCAAGAAGGCTCTTGAAGAAGCTTTGGAAAGAGTAGAGGCTGCAAATAAAGGGAAGTTAGCAGTTGAAGAGGCTTTAAGAAAATGGCGATCCGAGGGTAACAAAAGGCGATCATCAAACTCTACAAAGTTTAAAAACCCTTCTCACTATCGAAGAAGCTCTCGGTTATCCGACATAAATGGGACGAATCAAGTTGACAATGAAGCCAAACCAGTTCTAAAGCCAACTTTATCGATAGGTCAAATATTGAGCCGGAAACTGATGATGCCAGAGAAGTTTGAAGGTGGGATGCTTAACGAAAGAATCTCGATGAAAAGGAAAGTATCGTTGGGTCAGATGCTTGGTAAACAAAACTACGATCCATCTTTTGAATTTGATAGGCAAGTTGAGAAAGAGAATGATCAGAAGCAGTTTTCTGCTAAGAGAAAGAAATTTGGTTTTGGTAGATTCTCTCTTCTTTTGACAAAACAGCAAAAGAAGAAGAAGCCAACTTTGAACTTGAGGTGATGATTAAGTAATTACTCGATCATTTTACTCTTGCAACTAGTGCTGATAAGATTACAAAAATGAGGCTATAAATGGTATTGTGATTGAATTTGCTAGGCTAGATTCTTGTTTGATATTTATGTTATTTGGGTTTCTAAAATAATAAATAAGTTATTGTGTGTCTATTATCACTTGCTGTACTATTTTGTAGAGGGTGTTGTTTATAACAATTGTATAACTCTTGTAAGCTGATGTTATAATTTCTATATGTAAGTCGTTTTATTCTATTTATATTAGCTTAATTCTTGTTATGCTTGAACACATGGTAACAAGTGTCAAATTTGATTTTTTTATAAAAATTTAGGTGTTTGTGTTTTTTTTGTAAGCTAGAAGAGATGGCAAAGCAATCATAAAGTCACACACACAAAGTGGAGGTGTCGGGGTTCGAACCCCGATCATAACATCCGTCTAACTATTTCGACATTTACGCCAGTTGAGCTAGGACTTATGAGACTAGGTGTTTGTGTTTAAAGGTGGTGATTAAAAGTAATATTTGTGTTGTGTTGAAAATTTTTAGGGAGTTTTGCACCAAATTTTTATTTTTTTTACAAACACAATTAACTCATGCCATTAATTATTTGTTTGTCTCCTGAAAAAATCATCTTTAAGTTTTGAAAATATTGAAGAGAGACTTTACAAACATTTAGAATGACATCAAGTCAAAATAGTGTATTCTTTAAGTCTCTCCCACCGAGAATGGAGAGGACCTCAACTCTCTCCCGCCTCACGGAGTTATGGTATTCCTTGAAATCTGTCATTGCTTCTACATATTCACGCTTATCATCTCTAAAGCACATCCGTACACTATGGTAATGATTAATTCTAAGATACCATTTGTGGGATTCATATAAGTATTAAGTTTCAAAACTGCCGCAAAACAATTTATGGAGGTTAAAGCCCCTCGCAAAATGGCTTAATACACTCGCAATATGTGCTTATTTTTTGTATTGTTTATTTATGTTAAAATTAATTAAAGTGTAATACATATTTAATTTTTTAAAAAGAAGATTGCAATTCAAGTATATCTTTTGAGAGGAGAGTATAATTTTCTCTATATATTTTATTTTTAAAAGAAAAGAGGTTATAATTGAACATAAAAGAAGGGGAAGAGTTATTGAAACAAGGAGAAAAGTATAATTTTCTTTAAAAAAAAGAAGAAATATAATATGAAAAGAAGTTCATAAACAAAATGGGCCAATGGACATTATTTGTTAAAATCCATGTATTTATTAACGAGTTTATTTTATCTTGCAAAGCCTCACATGCATCCAAAGCTTTAATCGTTTTCCTTAAGCAAGGGAATGATCAATGCAATTTGGGCATTTCCTATACAAACAATAATCATAACAAAAATCAGAGTCAGGATTACGACATTCTAGGTCGCAAGTCGTTTTACACTCAATACAGTTTGGTAAGTCTTCATTAACATCTATAGAAGATTGAGTTGCCTCACATACTTGAGTCACAACAAGCATAACCATTAACATCATCATCATCATGGTGATACCTTTCCTCATCACGCTCTCTGTCATAACTCTTCTCAATGTTTGTATTTCCTCTATCTCTGATAAATTTATGAAGATTTGTGTGTTAGAACTTTTACACTAAAAAAATCATTTGACATAACCTTATTTATAGCCATAAATTAATAAATGGTATTTATTATTAAAAATATTTAATTACGATTGAAAAAAATTAATTAACATATAATTAGCGTTCTCTATTTTTTTTCCATGTTAAAAATCTCAATCTTTGACTCTCTCACACACACAAGACTTTGAAAAAAATCTTTGACTCAATAAGTGTGTATCCTTTGATTTGACTCAATAAATGGATTCAATGTTTCCTAAAAATATGGATTCAATCAAATACAATCTTTAAATAATGGAACAAAGGTATAATCTTACTCTCCACTTTTTTATTTGAAAAAGAAAAAAAAAAGAATTTTAGAATAATAAAAATACAAAACATATTTAATATAAGGTTTTGCTACAAAAGACCCACTTCATTTATCATCGTGAACGTAACTCAGTTAGTAGGGGCAATCCATAATATATGTAAGGTTCGGAGTTCAAACCCCAGCCACAAAAAAAAAAAAATACCCACTCCATTTTATAATAGTCGATTTTAGCATCCAACACATTTTTATTTAGATAGAAATACCCAACTCTGTTTTCTGAAAAAGTTAAAACTAAGGGACACAAATGTAATTTAAGTTTAAAAGTTAATTTCTTTTTAAACTATTTTTATGACATTGTGGTGGGAATGTCACATGACATTGCCCACCACGATGTGGCATGTGGCTTTCTAATTTTAAAAATAAAACAAAAAAGCCTTATGAAAGAGAGAGGAGAAAAATAGCGTGTTTGGTTCAAATTTATTCCTATCAATAACATTTCTTAGAATATAAAGATGTGAATTTTATTCCAAAGTATTTGGATCAAAGATGTTTGGTTAACATTTTAATATTCACAAGAACCATAAAAATAGGTTGTTACACATAAAATTATTCTCATCTTCATGGGAACTTTATTCGCACCCTTTTCTTTGGAAAATTTTTTCTGTTCCCGAAAACATTTTATACCCGAGAATTTTTTTTGTAAACTTGTAACAAAATTTTGTAAATTTTAAATACCATTTACGGGAAGCTTGTTTGAGTACATAAATGGATTTCTTAAGCTTGCATACCAAATGCTTTTCACCGCTAGAAGAAAATCCTTATGTTTGTCTCATATAAACCTCTTTTTCTATGTCTCCATCTAGAAATGCAGTTTTCACATCCATTTCATGTTGTTCTAAGTCAAAATAAGCAACTAATGCTAAGATGATGCGAAGAGAATCCTTATTAGATACAAGGGAGAATATCTCCTTGTAATTTATTCCCTCCTTTTGAGTGAATCATTTGGCAACGAGTCTAACTTTATATCTCTCAATGTTGCTTAATAAGTCTTTCTTTGTCTTATAGACCCATTTACAATCAATGGTCTTTAAACCGTTAGGCAACGCGACAAGATCCCAGACTCCATTAGATGTCATTGAGTTCATCTCATCTTTTATACCATTGTCGCGTCATTTTTTTGAAGATCAAGACTATTTGATTAACTTTTGACTCACTATTTTATTTCATGACTGAACTTTTTAAATTTTTAAGAAAAGGGGAAAAAAGTTCAAATTATCCATATTTTGAAAAGATTTTGGGTTCGGGGGTTAGTTACATAAAGGGAAGGTATTATCGCCATTTATGTCTATAGTATCTTACGGGAACATCTTGGTTTTATTTATTTTTCGTGCTATAACTTGCTTTTAAAGAAAAGAAAATAGAATTGAATGTTGAGTTAAAAAGAAAAGAAAATTGATTTTAGTTGATTTGAAAGGACGAGTGTTCTTTGCCTGACGTTTGATTGGTTTTGTGTTTTTTATTAGTTTTGAAAAGAAAAAAAAGTTTTAAAGTAAAAAGCCAAGTGGCAAAATAAACTTGTTTTGTATTTTTTATATTAAAAGGAAAGGACTTAAAATAGAATTAAATTGATTAATATTTGATTAAGAAAATAAAAATAAAAAGGATCACTTGAGTATATTTCATTAAGTTTTTAACTGAATATACACATTTTATGGATATAACAAACCTCGAAAAAATTTTGAGTAAATTACGGTAAATTTAGTTATTAAGAAGTAAAACCTAATAAAATGCAGTAATTTTTTCCGTTTACTGCCACGGTTTCCTCTCTCTTCAACAGACGCAGATTTCCAACACGTTGCCCTACCGTCCACCCTGAAAGGTATTTTCTCTCATCATTCCTCCCTCATCCTTTTTAGGTTTTTTTATCTTGATCATATAATTTAACTCATTCATGAATTTCTTATGTATATGAATCGGTATTTCATTAATCTAAGTTCTACCCACACGTTCATGACACATAACTTCATAGTGTTTTGCACCAACATTTTCTCAATCATGGTCTATATTATATCTATGATTACAAATATTTTAGGGACGAAGGTAGGGCAAATCAATATCGACCCTTAACATATTTTAGAAAATACAATATTTTATTGATTAAGTTATTATTCTATCATGTTGAAAAAACAAATAGACTTTGCATGTATATATTGGAATATATATAGCTCTTTAGCATCGACACATATAAACATATGATCGATGACACCGACATATGTGATTAGCTTTAATTATGTCATTTTTTAAACTTACTATCGGTGTCGACATGTCAATGTTGTGTCCGGTACGTGTTTTTGCGTGTGTTAGTGTTTCATTGATATCTAGCGCTTATATTTTTTTATTGGCTTTTGCCGTTTCTCTGAAGGAAGTTGTTAATACTATGTTTTGGAATGCTTGTTTGTTACATAGATTATGGAAGGCAAAATAGGGCTTTTATTTCTGATTTTGTTGGGTGCTGCTTGGGCTTGTGATGCGAGAGAGTTTGCAAACCCTGGTAATTAACAATGTTAGCTAA
>Ga0315914_1006663_pt1 | contig 16276 bp, 14 predicted proteins | sample MpolenodulesMG_FD_203920 | JGI IMG/M metagenome (GOLD analysis project Ga0315914, IMG submission 203920) | Medicago polymorpha root nodule microbial communities from Los Angeles, California, United States - elongated nodules | ecosystem: Host-associated > Plants > Roots > Nodule | place: USA... | reverse complement strand
TTTAGAAGAACTTAAATTTGCTAATATTTTCCCAACATTAAGACCTAAGATTTGATTGATAGTATTTGATTCCTTCATGATGAGCTTCGTTGCCACACTGATATTTATCACTCTTACGAATAAGCATAAATTATGCTCACTAGAAATTTCCTCTTAATAAAACTCACAATGTCAATATGAATGTTACTGGTAATTCGGCCTGTGAATGTCTGCAACTAGAGTGGTAAATGCATCAAAAGTTTTTACCATAACTTCGGAATTTATTTCATGTGATATTTGAAATTGATTCTTTGATGACAACTTCTATTATCCTCTTCTTTCAAAAAATAAAAAAAAAACCTATTATCCTCTGAAGATAAACCTCAAAATCTTGTCTCAAACATCTCTTTGAAGAGGCTCTAAATCTTCTTCACATGTTGGATTGGAATACCTCAATTTCTCCTTGCTTCCGTATTGTGTGTTTTTAGTTTCATCATGTACCATTTTTTGGAAGGCGACATGATTCATTCACTATTTTGTGTTATTTAGTTTAATGCAACTGGTGTTTTCCTTAACATTCTTTCATTGGTTACAAAGGGAAAAGGAAGAAAGAGCTAAGGTCTCACAAACCGAGTACCATTAGCATCAACGGTTAAAAGGGGACCTAAATCCATGGGGGGACTTCTACAGATTGTTAAGTCGACATTGTTTCTAGCATCCAGCTACACAAACTAGTCCACACAAGAATTACATTCGCCATAGATGTGAGATATATGCACCTATCACTTACGCTGCAACAACTCACTCAACATAGCAACCTCGTTACCATATATATATAAATGATAGGGTAAATTGCACTAACCTCCCTTAAAGTCTTCTAAAATAACACTCTCACCCCCTTTAGTTTTCAAAAAACACTAACCTCCCTTATACATTTACGGTGTTTGCCTCATTAGTTAACTTGCATCATCTAGACATTACCCCCATGACATACAAGAAATCCAGTACCAAATAGTATTATTTATCTCATACTTCGTTAATCCAAAATAGCAAATAGTATACAGTGAACATAGTGAACATGATTCATATCATTCTGTGAAAATGATAAATTCGTCAAGAGCTTGGATGTCAAAGCAAAAGTTAAATTGAGATTCAAACAATAAGATAGAAGATTAAAGCAATACTCACACACAATTCAATACGCTCAACAAATTGAAAGGATAATTTTCCTTAAATCAAGTTTCAACCACCGAATTGAAATTTATGTAAAAATTAGGTATTTCAAACACGTAAAACTAGAAGAAAAAATTTATGGAAAAGGAAATTAGAGCAAGTTGTGAAGAAAGGAGAAATGAGTGAGACAAAAATTCAGCAACAAGAAAGCAATTGAAAAATCATTTAGCTTTTTTTTTTTTTGAAGGAAAATCATTTAGCTCATTGGCATTTGCTTTCTATAGAGGTCCACTGTTTCTTTTAAGAGAGAAGTAACAGTGTTATCATTCAAGGGAAGTTTATGTAGGTTTGTAAAATAAACAAGGGAGGTTAGTGTAAGTTTTAAAACTAGAGGGGGTGTAAATGTTATTTAAGAAAAACTTAAGGGAGGTGAGTATAATTTCCTCTAAACCCAATATATTTAATAGTCTTGCTAACGAGTGTCCTAAAAACAGGGCCGACCTAAGGACTAAGCAACCCAAGCAAGGGCTTTAGGCCTCAAAATAATGGGTGAAAAAAAGGCCTCTAAAAAATTAATTTGGTTATAAGTATATTATATGATAGATAAATTACAGACATTTACATAACATAACTGATTAATAAGAAGACCTCAATTACTCTTGGTCATGAATTCAAATTTTGATCTTCACAAAATTAATTTTATATAAATATTTTGTTAGAAAAAAATATTTTTAAAGGCCACATTAACATTTTTGCTTTAGGCCTCTTAATCTCTAGGGTCGGACCTGCCTAAGAACACTCTTTAAGAGTTCTCAATTAAGAAACTATTCATTAAAATGTTGCTTTTTATTTCCTTAAAGAATGCTCTTAGGGCACTCATTAGCATTTTCATATATTTAAATCGCGTAACTTGTGGTATGATATGATATGATCCCAATTTTCACTACGTTAAAAGCGCTTCACCTTTTATTTAAGCGAAAATCATATATTTCTATGTCCGGTCTCCAAATCTCAAATCTCCCCTTTTTTTGTGATGTCCATGATTCGAACGTCAGACCTTGCATATATATTATACATGAGAAATGATAACCAAACACAAATTATGAGACACAAATACAACACCATGGACAATTTTGACATTTCAACATTAAAGTAGGGGGCAATTTTGTAAAAGCACAACATACCCTCTACCTTCTTCTTTTCGTTTTCTCATTTCACTCTCTCAGACCATCAACCATGTTCCCTCTCTTCTCTTTTCTCTCTCATCGCTGCCACGCACCGTCGACAACCACCGTCCTCCCCCACCATCGTCGTCATTGGTTACCACTACCATATCATTGCTGTCCCCGTTCTCCACAACGAACGGCTTCACGTCACTGGCGACCTCCACTTTTCCCTTGCACCATCATCGACCTCCACTTCTTCCTCACATCGCGGACATCCTGCACTTCTCCGTCACACCGCGGAGAATCCGTTCGGATCAACAACATTGAATCATCAATTGAAAAAACGAAGCCCATATCTATCCAGACTCCGACGAGAGAGAACTTCTAAACTCCAACGACAATGGTGTCAAACCCTGACAACAATGGTTAGTGAGAGAAGTGACGAGGCCGATGGAACTCAGAGAACCGACGAAAGAAACTTTGGAGATAAGAGAGAAAGATGACAGAGAGGTGGTGTTGAAGGAGAGAAGAAAATGAGATTAAAAAAAATGAAAAAAAAATGTATAAAGCTATAGTGTTATACGATGTCTGTCTTGTGTTTGATTTTTTGTGTTCATTTATCATTTCTGATTATACATTGTCTTTACTAATTGAACTAAGCTTACGCACACTCAAATCTTCCGATTAAGTTTTTTGATGAGCAATTAAAAGAGAATTAAAAATAATATATTACTAAAAAAATATGAAAATGTTGAAAAAGGAATGTTATTCCAATTGTGGGCCCATTCGGCGTTGAAAAGTGCAGGAAATGAGGTGAAGCGATTACCTCGGCACGTGAGTCAGCGTGTTTGTCAAGCTGTCTCTTGTTAAGTCACGTGTCGTACGACCCCTTTATATAATACTCACTCACTGTGTCGGTTTCGCCTAACATAACATGCGAAACAATGAAGCAAAGCAACCAAATTCTCTCTCACTCTCTTCACTCTAATCACTCCCATCACACCTTACCATACTCTCGCCCACACCAAATCCCCCCTCTCAGCAAGCAATAGCCCAATACAAATACGACACGCAAGCAAGTTAGGTCACACATATTTATAGAGAGAGAGAGAGTTTTGATTGATCGATTCATTATTTCACCCAACGCAACACATCACAATCACAATCACAAATCCTTATTCCAGGGATTTTCCCCCAAATCTTCCATCCGAGTTCGAGAAGAATTTTAGGGTTTCTCTATTTTCCCCCAAATTCTTCTACCTATTTCTTCACATTTTATTCCGATTTAGCAATTTCATCAAACCCTTCAGGTTCCTTCTTCATCTTCTTCTTTCTAGGGTTTTTAATTTCTATAAATTGGGTTTCTTATGATTTATTTTTTATCTTTTGTTTGTAGAACCGAATTCTCTGAACTGTATGAATGTTTGTAAACCTAATTTATAATAATAATAATAATTATGAGGAAGAAAAGAAAAGGAAGTGAAACTGATGCATCTACGGATCTGGGTGTTGTTAATTTGGATTTGGATCATGCTGGTTCTGTTGGATCGTCGAATTTGAAGTCCCATTACTCGTTAGAAGATTGTTGTAGGTTGAAGAAACGATGTAAAGAAGATGCTGACACTCACATTGAATTTGAAGGTTCCTTTAAAAGTAGGCTTGCTGGCATTGCTACTGCTCCGCCTTTTGGGACGTCATCTTTGATTACACCTACTAGGGGACTTAAGAGGAAGATTGGTTGTATTGATGTTGCTACTCAGATGGGTAGGAAGAAGAAGATTGATGATGATTATGTTACTAGGGAAGCCATCGGCCAAGGGAAATTTGGATCCGTTTATTTGTGTAGGTCTAGGGGTAGTGGAGCGGAGTATGCGTGTAAGACTTTGAAAAAGGGGGAGGAGACTGTTCATCGGGAGGTTGAGATAATGCAACATTTGTCTGGACATTCTGGGGTTGTGACGTTGCAAGCAGTTTATGAAGAAGCTGAATGTTTTCATCTTGTCATGGAATTGTGCTCCGGGGGACGGTTGATTGATCAAATGCTTAAGGAGGGTCCGTTCTCGGAGCAGCGGGCTGCTAACACTCTCAAGGAAGTGATGTTGGTCATCAAGTATTGTCATGATATGGGAGTTGTGCATAGAGATATCAAACCTGAGAATATTCTGCTCACAAAATTGGGAAAATTAAAGCTTGCAGATTTTGGACTCGCCATGAGAATTTCAGAAGGTAATATGCCAACCCTATTTGGATATATATTTTTCCTTTTGTGTGTATGTATTCAACTTTGACCTTATCCTTTTGTAATCTGTCTTTTTGTAAAACAAATTATCCAGTGGGTATGTATCTGCATTGTGTTTATGTATGTTCGAGTGTACTTATTTTTGTTACTTCCTATGACATTGTTAACAATGTTTTTGAAGGTATTAAATCACAAATGAGCTTTCAACATAGACTGTGAGATTTTGGAAGTGTTTGTTACTGCAACTTTTCCAATTTCCATAAGTGTCTGTTATTGCAACTTTTCCGATTTCCATATATTCCATCTTTTTTTTAATATCATCGTGTTTTTAGGAGTAAAAATGTCGGGTGGGTTTCATTTTGCACTGCCAAGGCCAACTCTTGCAAGTATTCCGTTTTCAGCTTCATCTAAACTCAATATGATCCTCCACATGTCATTGTCGACACATTATCTCTCTAATGATCTTTGTCGACACATTCTCTAATGATCTTTGTTGTCGACACACAAAGATTTAAATGGAAAATTTACCAAATAGTGGAAGGAGGTAGGTGATAGACACTACGACCTCCCGTCCCTAAAAACACATGACTGACCGGTCCATCAAAACACATGATCCGGAGAGTAAACCCTACTAATAGATTAACCTCTTCGGCTTTTAAGCCCGTCATAGTGCATACTATTGAGCAGCCTCGTACTTGCGCCATCAAAACCGTATAGTAAACCCTAATAATAGAGTAACCTCTTTGGCTCTTTACCGTCGAAGTATTGAGCATCCTCCTGATCACTCCTCTAAACTCTTCAGCCGAGCTGTAGCCTCCGGTGACCTCTATTTTCTGACTAAGTTCGTTTTCCAGCAACTTCTCCTCGTTCTTCACTCCCTCTGTTATTCTGATTTTCCTATCCATCCTATACTATTTTGGTTTTTTCTTCTCTGTTTTGTACTATTTGAGCAGTTGATTATTTTTTATATTGTCTTGTTTTTTTGTTCTACAGCATGACAATATAAGTTTACATTTTACAGTTCTTGATATATGTTGTTAGTTTTTAAAATAATATATTCTGAGGTTTTTACATATTTTTATTCATTATACTTTCTGGCATGCTGCCGTGAACCATCATCCGCCAACAGTGACATTGTCATACTGGTCCTCTGAAACCATTGTCACCCACTTAGTTCCTCAAAGATGCAAGATTATCATATCAGCATGTTAGTTCTTTATTATCACTACTTCAGTCATCCACATGGACAAATTTGGTGACTACTGCATTTCCTTGAGGGGCTAATTTGGTGAAAATTTCTTTTAAGAACTACAAAGTAACACTACATTGTTTGGGGCTAATTTGGTGAAAATTTCTTTTAAGAACTACATAGTAACACTATAATGTTTGGGGCTGATTTGGTCAGTGGTGTTTGAAGGGTTAGTGTGGCAACATTCTGATCTTTGGAGGATTAAATTGATGGTTTGCTTTTGTAAAATAATTTGGTGGTTGGGACTAGGTCATAGGTAAAATTCTTGTATATGTTTGAGCTTCACATGTTCTTATGGTCGGGCAACATTGTTTTCATTTTATTTTTAGCAATTGCAAATTTTATTAACAAAGTTGACTTATTTTAATCTGGTTCAGTTATCAATCTGATATTATTCATTAAAGCAACATCTTATAAGCTTAAAATTTGTATCTCAGGTCAAAACTTGACGGGATTGGCTGGAAGCCCTGCATATGTTGCCCCTGAAGTATTGTCGGGCAAATACTCTGAGAAGGTTGATATATGGAGTGCTGGAGTGCTCATGCATGCTCTGTTGGTTGGCTCCCTTCCATTTAAGGGAGATTCATTGGAAGCTGTTTTTGAGGCTATTAAGACCGTCAAATTAGATTTCCAAGCAGGGATGTGGGAATCAATATCTAAACCTGCAAGAGATCTTATAGGGAGAATGCTGACAAGGGATACTTCGGCCAGGATATCAGCTGATGAAGTACTTAGTAAGTCCATGATAGATTATGAATATATCATGCGTGGTTGGGTGTCTCTCTAATTGAAGTTTCTTTCGTTGTAAAATAGATAATAGAATTATTTTATATTTATCTTGTGTTTTCCCAACTACTCCTGAGGAAGTTCGATAAATTGAAGATTTGCCTAGTTACAACATGCTTTACTAAACATTTAAACAAAACAACCCTTGTCTCTTAATTAATGATGGTTAATTGGTTATACCCCTCTGCACTGCTTGTGTCTATCTTTTATGTTTTTGGTAGAACAGTGAATCTGTTCATGGTTTAGTACTATCTATTTTGTCGCATGTTCCTTTTCTGTGCCTATGATACTTTTTTCATGTTTCCTAAATACTTTCTTGAAGAAAAAACCACAGATATTATTTGACTCTTTTAAAGTTGTTTGCCTTGCATGTTATACTAATATTCCGTCTTTCAATTTCAGGGCATCCATGGATTTTGTTCTACACTGCCCAATCAATGAAGATGCTGCCCATCAAAATAAAATTGAAGAATCAAACTGGTGCCGCAAGCAGACAGCTTGTTGCCTCACCGGAACCTAGGTTAGGAAGAAACATGATAGATAATGGCTCAGTTAGCGAGCTTCCATCCTCTGAAAGTTGCTATTCCGATGATCAGGATGAATGTGCGTTGATTGATGCACTCGCCACTGCAATTTCACATGTGAGAATATCTGAACCAAAGAGGACCAGGTTGTGTAGCCCCACTGGCCCCATAGTTCAGCAAGGTTCATCTAACATGAAGGCTAACAACCTCTGTAAAGCATTTTGACATAACGACAGGCTGACACCACTTCCACTGCCTTTACTATTTTAGCTATGGGCAAAAGTGAATTTACATGCTGACATCCCATGTTAGGTTGGCCTGGGTCTTCTCGGAGTTCCTTTTTAGTGTAAGATATAATTGCAAAACGTCTTTTTGTCCCTTTGCTCGTTAACTCAATAATAGTTGACTGACAGCTGAAATAATTGTACAGCCTATGTAAATAGAAAATTAATCTATTGCTTCCATGTTCTTGATCCTCCCTTATGTGGTTTTGACAGAGTATGATTTCTCACTTGATGTTCATTTGAAGATTTTAGCTCATTTTGAACGGATTTTAGGGTAGTTTAATTAGGGAAATTTGTATTTAAAGCTCTTTACTCCCACGCCCCGTCCCCCTAGCCCTCCCATTTCCATATACACTACTTAATCAGGTGAGAAGTTAGAAGAGGATAAGAGGAGTGAAAGAGAGTCGTAAGAGATAAAAAGAAGAGATCTTGAGGTTTAACATGAAAGAAAGAGAAAAAAATTAAGAGAAAATAAGAGAGTGGGGATATCTCAATTGGATTGTGTTAAGAGATTGAAAGAGAATAAGAGTTAAAGTTTAGGGTTTAAGTCTTGACAAAAAGGAAGGGTTTAAGTCTTGATTAACATATTAAAATTGATAAAAAGGAAGGGTTTAAGTCTTGACAAAAAGGAAAAATACTAACATAACAATTAACATATTAAAATTGACAAAAAAGAAGGGTTTAAATCTTGACAAAAAGGAAAAATACTAACATAACAATTATCATATTAAAAATAAAAGAAAAATAGTTTAACTTTTGAATGAACAAAAATAGCCCTCAACTAACCGAATTTTGTATAGCTAGTTTTCAGCCTTGTTAGGAAAAATTCAAGTCCTAGGTAGAAATAAGGGTGTGTTTTATTTAATATAAAAATCTAATATGATATCATAACCTATCAAATAGGGTATCCATTATTTATAACCACATGTTGCGTTTGATAGAGTTGGATCCAACATAGAATAAAGCTAGAGTATAAAATAAGTTTGTAAAAAGTTGCACTTCTCGCCTTATAGACGAGTTATACCTAATATAAAAATATAATAAATCTAATGCGGAAACAAAAAACAAACCCTTGTCCACTCCGTCAGAAAGCAAACCTCTCGAATACTCTCATTGTTTGCACATGTATGTATAGGTACCACATATTTTTCTTTTCTCTTCACAATTTATATTTGTACCAAGTAGGGTTGATAGATGTCGGTTTTTCCAAAAGTCACTTCGTTGAAAATTATCTCTTTAACCTTAGTGACTTGGGTTCGATACCAAAAGTAGTTAAAAAAAAAATAGGGCTGATAAATACATGGAGTAAAACCTATATTATAGGTGTTTACATAGTGTCTTTTTTCTGGAGAAATAGAGATAATCTATGTGGCAATCAAAGTGTATATTTATAAAATAGGCTAAAATATGGTTTTAGTCCTTACAAATATGTCTCGTTTTGGTTTTAGTCCCTGTAATTTTTTTTGTAGTTTTTGGTCCCTGCAAATATGTTACGTTTTGGTTTTGGTCCCTGGTCCCACTTTTGTAATGATTTGCACACGTGGCACATAACCATTTTGTAAAAAAAATAGTCTCTGCAAAATATTTTGTTTTTGAAAATAGTCCCTCCAGAGACTATTTTAAAAAAAAATTGCAGGGACCGAAAACTACAAAAAAAAATTACAAAACCAAAAGGAGGCGTATTTGCAGAGACTAAAATCATATTTTAACCTATAAAATATTTTTCTCTGTTGTTATTTTAAAAGTTAAGAGAATGTATTACTTAGTATTCTGTTAATTGTATTTATTTTTTGTTAATTGTATTTCTTTTTATACCTAAATATGACGTGAATTATGCCAATCAGTCACAATAATTAGATCATTAGAAATATTAGACTTTTATTATAATCAATTTTAAAAGTCAAGCGTATAATTTTGTGGCCTTTTTCAAAAGAAAAATAAATAAACATATGATTGGTTGCGATGTATTGACAGTATAATTTTTTATACAAACAATGCATGAAAAATTAAATCCATAAGATATATAATAAAAAGATGTGTATATTATGAAATTGAATAATGATATTTATTTTTCTCCGTTGTTACAGTCTAATGGTTAGAGTATGAAGATATTTTATGTAGAATCTCATATTTATCCCGGGTCGCCATATTCCTCCTGTTCGTGTGTGCCATTTTTCTCATAAGTGCTCATAAGATCGTGATACGTCATTATGTAAATCAACAACAAAATAACTATAAGTAAGAGAGTCTGGATTAGGAGTGATACCATGGACCATGGTGGTTATACAAGCTTTCTCTGCGGCAGTGACTTGGAGCTTAAGAAACAATTGGAATAATTATTTGTTCAAGTTAAGAAAGTTGCAATTTATCTATTTAGTTATCTCGTATAGAAAAAGGAATAATTATGTTGATAGGTTAGCTAATCATGGTCATTCTTTGACTAACTTCATGACTTTGTTAGGAGATAGTAATTCATTGTGGCTAAATTTAGTTTTCAATTTTTTTTTGTTTTTCTTATTATTTTTGGGGTTTTTGTTTGGTCCTCCAAATTCTTTGTATTTTTCTTCTTTTTTGATAAAAGTTTTCATAAATGTTCTGCAAATGATTTATGTTTCTTTTAAGTTGTCAATTTAGTGGGAATGTCAAAATTGAGATTTTGATGTCTTAGTTTATCTAAAAAAACTATAAGAGATACATTATAGAATATCAAAATAGCCACAATGCTCTAAATTTGTATCAACAACCAACACAAACTCGCGTTTAAATATTTGGACAAAACTCAAAAGGTGTACTGATTTTTTTTTTGTTAAACTCCTATTACTTTTGGCATATGCTAAACTACAAAAACGATGTCAACTACGTCCAAGGTGGTTCTTTGTTTCATTTTGGAAAAAAAAATCACACATGATTAAGTATAATTTTTTTTTGAGCAAATGATTAGAGTATAATAATGTTTATTAAATTAAATCTCACATATATTATTAAAATTAAAATAAAGTTACTAAAACCAGATAAATGATATTTAATTTCAAACAATCCCCTAAAAAAATGATATTTAAACAATCATTTTTTAACAACTTTTTCTTTCATACTCATGTTATGTTTTTACTTTCTCTCTCTGTTGTTTTGGTTTTTGTGTCACGGCCAATTTTTTTTGTATAATTTGTTTGTCCAACAAATTGTTCCAACAAATGGTTGTTCAAATAACATTGCTCTAAATATCCTTAATTCTATGTGCTGTTTTTATTCCTTAATTAAAATAATTTTATTGATTTATTATTTTTTTTTATGTTTTTTATTGGTTTAATTACTTGTAGATTCCTAAATTATTTAGGAATTTTTAAATAAGTGTCTAAACTAAAAAAAAAGTTCTAGAAATAAGATATTTTTTGTAATCGTGGGTAATTTTGTTACATTTGACTAACGATTGACCAGCAACAGTGTAACAAAAGACCTAATTACACAATATATTAGTTTTTTTTTTGTTGACAAATACACAATATATTAATACACGATATATTAGTTCAAAAATCTAATTGCAACTCTTTTTAGCTTTAAGAACTTATTTAAAATTTCACAAATGGTTAGTCTTACTGAATAATTAAACATTCAATTTATGTCTAAACAGGTTGTATAACAAAAGATATATAAAATTTTCTCAAAAAAACAAAAAGATATATAAAAGTCAAAGAGGTGAAGAACGATATATTTTATTTATTTAAGTCATTCTAGATATGAGATTTATTTGTTTGACCGGAAAAAAATTGGGATTGTTGAGGATGTTTTTTATTGTTCACCAAAAATCAAAGGATGTTTTTTTCTTTCAACTTTGGATATTAATTAATGTCGTTATATCAGTCATTACAAGTCAATCGATATGGCTCTATATTATGGATTGGAAAAAATTCTAATTTGATCAAACAATTAGGCTCAAATGGTTAATGAGTTCTCTGAAAGGACGAATGTTTAGAAGAACCAAAGTTTGATTCTTATGTATAACAATTATTGACTACACTTTACATGCCTCTCGACCAAATTTCAGATTATTATGTATAATCTTCTTTCCCTGGGAACTGAAGGTTAACACCAAAGAAAAATAAATTTTTTGCTCCCTATAGAGTATCTATTGAAAATCAATTAATATTGATGTTCAATCTCTGAAGTCATTTAATAAAAGGCCAAATACTGATAAAAAAAATTTGTAGAGATTTGATATGAATGTATTTTATAGAAACTAGCGTTTAGATTTATATTCTGTCACGTTGTCTTATAGCAAATTTGTTAATGGCACAATGTTACTTTAATGGTACATCTAAGCACGTAATAAATGATCTCTGGGTTAATTTTGTTTTCCACACTAACTTTCTAATATTCAAATATTAAAAAGGAAAACGGGCAAAGTGAGTGCTTATGAAGTATTATTATTAAAAAATGGGTTTTTCTATCATGTGCAAATTTGCACATGTTAAAAAATTTTAAATAGTAACTTTGCATTAGAACTTGTATATTTTGTATTAAATACATAACTTTTTAATAAATAATTATTTATTTTCAATAAAAATTTACTATTTTTAGTAACTTTAACATATGCAATGTTGCACATGTTAGACAAACCCTTAAAAAATTATAAACTAAGTAAAAAAAATGGAGTTCTCCATTATGAAAAGACTGGATTTTCTGCAGTGGGATTTTAATTTTCATTGGATTCTCTTCGGACAACTTTTCTCGACCTCCCCCTTTTTTTATAGAGTAATGATACATAGACATCCTTAAGTGGCAATACACCCTTGGATACCCACACAAAAATCAGACACGTGGCCATATTGACCCCACACAAGCACACTTTCTCTTTCATCCCATCTTGTCTCTTCCCAATGCATGGGATGTACAAGGGTGTATGAGAATAAAGAGTGTCTATGTAACATTTTCTTTTTTTATACTAGTATATTCTATAGAATCCTGCTCTTTTTTACGAATGATGAGAATCTCACCAGATGAAAATGTAACATATGTACGACTTTGCAAACTGCAAAATACCATATTATCTTTTTTCTTCACACAAAACCCACCTGTTACACAGAAAATTACAAAGCTTTTCTATACAACAAACTCAGGCATCATTGTGAGTCATTCAAAGAAAGACTTGGGTTCAACAACAATGCTGAGAAAAGTATATTCCTGGAAAGCCTCACTTTCTGGACATCTTCGACCAAAGATACACAATAGTGAAACATATTAATGCGAAAAGGACCACGTGAACAATATGGTTTGAACCATTTCGCACGATACTCCTGTTCAATCTTCTTAGATTATTCTTCACCCCAGCTTGAGCCTTTGCCACTGTCATTTGCTGCATTAAAACAGACAAAAACAAAGTATTAAGAAGACAGGCATGCATATTCTTTCTAAAAAGGTACTGAATGATATACCAACGACAAATCAATGACAACTCATCAATACTCAACAAAAGCCAGCCAAAACATGTTTCCTCTGTGTTCATTTTTTGAAGCTGTAAATCATCTAATATAAATATAAATACTATAAACAATGGACAAACTTTGCATCAATTTAATTCATCTTCACATGCAAAACCATAGATTATTATTACAATCCAAAATAATAATCCTAAAGTAACGAGGACCAACTGCTAGAAGACCAAAACTTCTTTTGGATGAGTGTTTGAAATGTTTTGCATAAATTTAATTTTGTAAAATTCATATAATATAACTAAAATTGAGTTTGAAGTGAAGTAATTTATGTTTGGATGGATATCTAAAAGCGAGTTTTATGTAAAACTTGATTAATCTTCATATGCAAAACGATAAAGCACTACTTATAAACCAAACTCTAACCTAACCATCCTAAAGTAAGGAAGATCCAATAGATGGTTCAGAACTTCGCCTGGATTCAAGTTTTATATATAGGTCCACTAGAACAACCTTGGTCAGAACTTCATCTGGATTCAAGTTTTACATAGAGGTCCACTAAAGATCATAAACTATTAAAGTAGACGACAAAAATATTTCTTTTGTAAAATGGAATTTTTTCTTTTATAAGTCAAAAGTTCAAAATAAAGTAGCAGCATTAACAGTATGAATTCCCATTATAATTTCAAGTTTTATTATCCTAAACATCATAAGAAAGTGACCCTAATTCAGTTACTGATTGAGATATATATCTTGCCACAGTTAGTTTTTCAGAGTTCAACATCTAAAGAATTAAAATTTTGATGGTAATTAGTAAATCCATTTTCCTGATATCATAAAGCATGAAACTATATGTACATGTACTCTTTTCTGCAGCTAATCCCAATGTATGAGAAGAATATAGGTTATCCAATAAATGATGTATCGGCTGATTATTTAAAAAAAATAAATTATGTACCAGCTGTTCCAGAAAATCTTTTTGAGACTTGACTTCTGTACCTATCTCTTCAGCAACCTGCAGCGGACATGTACAAAGTTATATGACAACAATAGGAATCAAAAACGAAAAATAGGAAGGAAAAGAAAAACCTCTGAACCTGATATGGTTGCATCAAACTAACTATAACAATAGAAAATACATAGCAGCACATAATTCAACAATAAGTCAAGCTACTAAGCCTCTATTACACTCCATGGGAAGCAGCATCCATGACAGCATCGGTTATGAAATATCATATGATTCGTATCCACTATACAAGTTATATTTTCTAAAATGAGACATGCATTTTTAAAGTACCGGATTTCGCGTGATTTATTTCGGGTAGCTTTCGCGTACCTCTGAGTATTGATTTATCTATCATTCGGTGAATGATCCTAAAAACGATCCACCAATCAAACTAATGAAAAAAGTTAACAAGCATCATTCATAAACAAGCAAATACAAGATCAATTTAATTATATGATTCTCTTAATTTTCCCTCTTTTTTTTCCTAGATATTCCTAGATAAAAAAACATGAATATAATCCTTCTCCAACATACATAGCTCAACCTAAAAATCATCATAATTTAAAAAAAAAATATAAAATAAAAAATAAAAAAATTTACAGTGTTCGTGTATAAATAGGAAGAAAATAGATAGATTACATTTCTCAATTTACGAACTTGACCACGAAGACCGGTAATTTCATCATCGAAATCACCAACAGGATCAATACGCAATTGAATTTCATCGGAGGATGCAGCAGGGGTTCTGGTGCTAAGTCCCTCTCTGCAATTCAATTCATACATTTCAATATCAATTGATTTGAATCGAAGAAAATGAGAGAGAGGAAGGGTGTTTGATACCTTGATCGGAAAGGGGCGGCATCGCCGTAAAAGGATCCACCTCTAAGCGAATTCGACATTGAAATTGTAGAAAACCCTTGAATTGAATTGAATTTTAGGGCTGATTCTCTTCTTCGCTAGAACGAACGAATAAGGGGATATCAAATTCTTAATCCAACAACTTTGTCGATTTCGAACTGTTTCTTTTGCTTTCGACTTTCTTTTTCCAACATGTAGATTATTTTTTATATTTTTTTTTCTATTTTTTCTAAGAGGCTAAAATGAAATATATTACCCTCATCAAAAAGTCTTCCTAGCACACAAGGTGTGTTAAGGAAGTAACACCAAAGTACAAACTCTGCCTGAGCAATAATTACAAGGCAACCTCCTTACCACAGAAACAAAACATGAAATAAATAAACAATTAACCAATTCCTAAGATGGTAAACGGACTTAGCCACCATCCATGATAATTAGAGGGGAGAGTAACATATTTCCTCTTCAACCACATGAAAGTTAAGGACTTTATCTTGTCTACCACTTGTAATATGGAGCAATTTTTATCAATGAATATTCTATTATTTCTTTCTTTCCAAATCTCTCACACTGTAGCAAACCAAATAACCTGAAGGATGAAACGTCTTGTTTTAGCAGCGCCTCCAATAAGATTGAATTGATGAAAATGACTTGAAGCATCCAAAGGCAGAACAGAAGATACTCCAATCCACCTAAAAATATGATTCCAAACAGTCCCAACAAAATTACAATGTAATAATAAGTGAGAAGATGTTTCCACCTCCCCACAACCACCAACGCAAGACTGCTCATCGAAACCAACAACGTGACGACGATAAAGGTTATCCTTAGTAGGCAACCTATCACGTAACAATCGTCAAGCAAATAACACCACCTTCAAAGGAATTTCCTTATGCCAGAAAGAAGACACAGGCACAGACACCGCAGCATCAACAGGAGCAGTAATAGTCAAAAAATTACATGCACTTCTAACAGTATATATGGAAGATGTTTCCAACCGCCATAGTCTCCTATCGACCCTGTCAACCTGCAAAGAGACATTTCATAGTAAAAGCCTAAGTTGCCCCACTAACTCCTCCTCCCACGCAAACAACCCACGCCTCCAACACCACGCCGCCCCATCTATCCCCCAACCTAACGTATGCATACTAAACACTGATTCATTCTTCGGCATCGACAACTCAAACAATCTATTAAATCGGTCACTGAAAGACACTCCACCCACCCAAGCATTCGTCCAAAAGAAAGTATTTTTGCCATCTCCCACAAAACAACTAACATTACCGCCGAACCACTCCTCCGAACGCATCGCAGAAACATCCCTCCACCAAACAGATGCTTCACAACCACCCTTTCTAATACAACCCCCATTCATCCCGTAACGAGCCGACAACACCCTATACCATAAACTATCTCTATCCACCAACAACCTCCAGCACCACTTCCCTAATAATGCAATATTAAAATCCCTAATTCTCGTTACCTCCAACCTACCAGCCTCCTAACTCCGACAAATAGACTATCAATCAATCCAAGATATTTTCCTGTGGTTTACACTCCCCCCCCCCAAAAAAATAATAATAATAATA
>Ga0315914_1006662_pt1 | contig 16276 bp, 5 predicted proteins | sample MpolenodulesMG_FD_203920 | JGI IMG/M metagenome (GOLD analysis project Ga0315914, IMG submission 203920) | Medicago polymorpha root nodule microbial communities from Los Angeles, California, United States - elongated nodules | ecosystem: Host-associated > Plants > Roots > Nodule | place: USA... | reverse complement strand
CATTGAAATCCTTCCCCTCCCCTCCGTTGAACCAAACAAACCCTTATCAATTTTTTATTTTTTTGTGGTTGTCGGGGTTCAAACCCCTGACTTTGTATATATTATGCATTGTCCCTACCAACTAAACTAAACTCATGAGTAAAAAAAAGGTTGAATATGTTTTTGGTCCCTATAAATATATCAACTTTTCGTTTTAGTCCCTCTAAAATTTTCAATCACCACTTTTGGTCCATATTTTTAAGTAAATTTTTGTATTTTTATAGTGAAAATGTGCAGAAATGTGTAAAATATTGTAAAAAAACTCTCCAAAAAACAATTAGAATTCTTTAACAAAACATTAATTAAATATGAATTTTTAACCACCAAAAATAAAAAAATTCATATTTAATTCATGTTTTGTTAAAAAAGTTCTAATTTTTTTTAGGAGAGATTCTTATAGTACTATAAATTTTTGTGTAAAATTTTATTAAAAAATATGGATACTAAATATGAGTTTACTTAAAAGAGAGACCAAAATTGAAAATGAAAAACTTTTGAGAACTAAAAATCAAATTTTTTTAGAGGGATGAAAACGAAAAATTGCCATATTTATAAGAATCAAAAAGATATTTAATAAAAAAAAACATTTGTATCCCCGTGAATTTAACTCAGTTGGTAGGGATATTGCATATTATATGTAAGGGCTGGGGTTCGAATCCCGACCTCGCTTCTCCCTAATTAAATTGTGGTGAACAGTAGCCCGTGGCTATTTGGAAAAAAAAAAATTGTTTAATTAAAAAGAAAACCCACGTCACAAAAAAAATTAAAAAAAACCACGCGCTTCCCTCTCTTCTCTCTGAAACAACACCCACCTCCTTCTTCTCATCGTCATTGCTGCCATCCATCTCGCCGGCGCTGCCACCTACGTTCATCCAGCGGCGACGTTCTCCCTCTTCTTCTCTACACACCGCTTCGCACAACTCTACGTTAGTTGTCGCCGTCGTGGAATCGGCAATGATGCGTAAGTTTTCTTATTTTGAACTTCACTGTAAATTCTCTTCTCTGATCCGATTGTCACCTCGGTTCAGCCACATCAACTCGTTGGAAGAAACAAACATAGAATTAATAGTTCGATAAAACAAGCATTGCTAATGTGATTGTAAAGAAGGCTTTCGGAAAAAGACATGTGTGTGGTGTGATGTTGTGTCTCGAAACCCAAACAGTAGCGGCGGTGCTCTGTTGATTTGAAGGACAAAGCGGCGGCGTTGAAGTGTGAAACTTGAAGACTGACAGTAACAGTGAGTTGTATGAGTATTGTTGAAGGAGGGACGGCGCTGATGATGATGGGAAGGAGGAGCGTGTAATTTATCTGTTACCTTCTGCTGTAATTTCCTTATTTGTACTAGTGTACCCCACCATTCATTCATTCCACTACGACGCGTTTGTCTTTTTAGTTTTCAAATTGACCACGGAAATGAAGACTTTCATCTTATTATTATTATTATTATTGTGATTTCTCTGTTTCTTGTTCGTGTTACAAACTAAGCAACTGATAATGGGTAGCTTTAATCTAGATTCTGTGAAGATGATGTTGGCCAAGATTGTTTCTAATGAGTTCATAGAGATATTTCAAAGTACCAAGCAAGACATTTCACTTTTAAAAAAGCTTAGGACAACGGTGTTGAAACTTCAAGCTATACTTAATGGTTATTCTGAGGAGAAACAGTTCACCTCTGATCTTACTGATGGGAATTGGCTGGATAGGCTTGGATATGCTGTCTTTGAATTTGACCAGTTGTTAAGGTGCGAGTTTGAAACCCTTGCTCCTACTTCTGCTAAGGTACCAAACTTTTTTTCTTCTCGTTCCAAACGCTCTCATGAGATCATTCATTCTGAAATGCTAAAATTAATTCAAACACTGCAACAGATTAGTTCACGAAAACAATTATGTGAATTAGGTATTTCCACAAGTACTACGAGTTCTGTTGTGGTCGATGATGAATCTTGTATTTTTGGAAGAGACAATGATATAAACAAACTTAAACATCTTTTATTGTCCACTGATGATAGTAAAACAAGAATTATTTCAATTGTCGGTATGGGAGGGATTGGTAAAACAGCCCTTGCCAAAGTGCTTTACAATGATCCTGAAGTTAAGGACAAATTTGGTGTGAGAGGTTGGGCACTTGTCTCAAAAGATTTTTTTGTTATAAGGGTTTTGGAAACCATTCTTGAATCTATTACTTCACAAGCTATCAGTAGAGATAATCTAAAACCTCAACCTCGTAAATCTCTCAATACAAAAAAAAGGAATGACGCTAGTGACATGACTACTATGTACCGCAATCTTCTATTAGTCAAATTGAAACAAATTTTAAGCACTGCCAATTTTTTGCTAGTACTGGATGATGTGTGGGATGCAAAACCTGTCGATTGGATACATCTGATGAACATCTTTGGTAATGGGGAAACGGGAAGTAGGATCATCATCACAACACGGGATGATAGAGTTGCACTGTCAATGCAAAACTTTCTTTCTATCCACTATTTAAGACCTCTGGAAAGTGAAGATTGCTGCTCTATAATTAGCAGACTTGCATTTGGAGCATGTAACAACGAGCAATGGTCTGATCTAGAAAAAATTGGTCGAGAAATTGCAAAAAAATGTGATGGGTTACCATTAGCTTCAATAACAGTCGCGACTTTTCTTCGCATCCAATTGTCCACGGATAACTGGAATAATGTGCTAGAAAGTGACATTTGGGAATTGATAGATTATGATGCGCAACATGCTCTACAATTTAGCTACCGTTATCTATCGGCTCCTTTAAAACGTTGCTTTGCATACTGTTCAATTTTTCCAAAGAAGTCCATCTTAGAAAAAAATGTGGTAGTTCAGTGTTGGATTGCAGAAGGCTTGGTAGAAGAATTGTCTGCAGATCAGGAAATAGTCGGAGAAGAATACTTTGATGAACTAGTGTCAAGGTCGTTGATACATCGACGATCTATTGGTGACGAGGAAGCAAGCTTTGAAATGCATAGCTTCGTCCATGATTTAGCTACAATGGTTTCATCTCCATATTGTATGAGGTTGGAAGAACATAGTCCACATGAAAGGGTACATAATTTCTTATACAATAGAGGTCTATATGACTCATTTAATAAATTTGATCTATTGTATGAAGCAAAAGGTCTACGTACCTTTCTAGCATTACCATTACCATTACAACAACAACAACAACAACTGCCTTTTTGTTTGTTATCGAACAAGGTAATACATGACTTGTTACCAAGAATGAAAGAGTTGCGCGTGTTGTCTTTATCAAACTATAGGAGTATTACTGAGGTTCCCAACTCTATTGGAAATTTGTTATACTTGCAGTACTTAAATCTTTCTTGCACTAAGATTGAAAGGTTGCCTTCTGAAACATGCAAGCTTTACAATTTGAAGTTCTTGTTATTGTCAGGCTGTAAAAGGCTCTCTGAATTGCCGGAGGACATTGGGAAATTAATTGATCTACAACACCTTGATGTTAGTGACACTGCATTGAGAGAGATGCCCGTACAACTAGCTAAACTAGTAAATCTCCAAACTTTGTCTGATTTTTCTGTCAGCAAACATAATGGTGGATCGAATGTTGCAGAGCTAGGAAAATTTCCCCACCTACATGGGAAGCTTTCCATCTCACAATTGCAAAATGTCAATAACCCCTTTGAAGTAGTTCGAGCCAACATGAAGATGAAAGAACGAATAGACAAGTTGGCTTTAGAATGGAATTGTGGTGGTATTTTTTTAGATTCACAAATTCAAAGTATTGTACTTGAACATTTGCGACCCTCAACAAATTTGAAAAGTCTCACCATCAAAGGCTATGGTGGAATCAGCTTTCCAAATTGGTTGGGTGATTCTTTATTTAGCAACATGGTGTATTTAAAGATCTCTAATTGCGATGATTGTTTATGGCTTCCACCACTTGGACAATTGGGCAATTTGAAAGAACTTATTATTGAAGGGATGCGATCAATACAGACAATTGGTACTGAGTTCTATGGAAGTGATGGTTCTCTTTCATTTCAACCATTTCCCTCCTTGGAGATTCTACACTTTGAGGATATGCAAGAGTGGGAGGAATGGAACTTGATTGGAGGTACATCTGAAGAGTTTCCTTGTCTTAAAACTCTGTCACTAAGTAGGTGCCTAAATCTGAGAGTAGGTAACATACTTGAAAAATTTCCTTCCATAACTAAACTTGAGTTAAGAGAATGTCCTCAATTGGTGCAATCAATGCCATCATCAGATCATGTGTTCAGACAACCGGTGTTCCTTCTAAATTCTCTTCGGAAGTTGACCATAGACCTCTTTCCATCTCCGATGTCTTTCCCAACTGTTGTTCTACCAAAAACCTTGAAATCTCTCATAATCAGTAATTGTGAGAATCTAGAGTTCCTTTCTCATGAATACTTGCACCATTACACATCGCTTGAAGAATTGAAGATATCTTATAGCTGTAATTCAATGATATCATTTTCCTTGGGCGCTCTCCCTGTCCTCAAGAGTCTGTTTATTGAGGGTTGTAGAAATCTGAAATCGATATTAATTTCAGAAGACAGTTCTCAAAATAATCTCTCATTTCTTAGAAGCATCAAAATATGGGATTGTAATGAATTGGAGTCATTTCCCCAAGGCGGATTGCACACTCCAAACCTCATTTATTTTGCAGTGTGGAAATGTCAGAAGCTTTCTTCACTGCCAGAAGCAATGAACACTCTAACTGACCTTCAGGAAATGGAAATTGATGATCTGCCAAATCTTCAATCTTTTGTCATAGATGATTTGCCTATCAGTTTACAGGAACTGACTGTTGGCTCTGTTGGAGGAATTATGTGGAACAACGAGCCAACTTGGGAACATCTCTCTTGTCTTTCAGTGTTGCGAATTAATGGCAATGAAACGGTGAACATGCTGATGGTGCCACTGCTACCTGCATCGCTTGTTACACTATGCATCCGTGGTCCTAATGATGCAAGCATTGATGGAAAGTGGATTCAAAATCTCACTTCTCTCCAAAACCTTGAGATTGTTAACGCTCCCAAACTCAAGTCATTGCCAAAAAACGGACTACCTTCCTCTCTTTCGGTACTAAATATGACTCGCTGTCCATTGCTCAAAGCAAGTTTGGGAAGGAAGCGAGGGAAAGAGTGGCGTAAAATTGCTCACATTCCCTTCATAATTATCGATGATGAGTTGATCACATGAGTTTCCTATCTGGGTGAGTCACTGAAATACCTATTAAGCTTTTGTAACATTAGTTAAATTCTTCTCCATTATATTAGTCTAATGAATATCTTTTATGCATTTCCACGGTTCCTTAAGGTGATCTTCTACCCTTCATTCTCATATATGACAGAAATGTCTGAATTGCATCATAGGAATAGTTTATAACAGATCACATGTGTTTGTCCTCCTGTAATGATCTCTCCTAGGTTTTGCAACTCACCGCTGCATCCAACCTTTGTTGGTCATGGTCCTCATATTATAAATCTTTATATTTTGTGTCTGTGTGTGTGTTTGCATTCCAACATAGAAGCCATTATGTTTTTTCAGTCACCAACTCATTTTGATTATTTATTTATTCATTTCTTAGCTGGGATTGTGAGGCCTAAGGATGTTTTGCTGTTTACCATTTTATCAACAATATTTGATGGCTTAATCTTTGTTTTTGAATTATTTTATTTTGTTTGCAGATCTACCAATGACTTCAAGTGTGATTCGCGGCTTGCAAGAAGATGGAAGAAGTGACATCTCAGGTATAAATTTTGTCTTTCATTGATTTCAATATGATTCCTGTTACTATGTGCATGGTCCAATGCTTATCTTTCTTTCCATGTTCCATTGTCATGAAGTGATTGATAAAACAGTTTAATTTCAATCTCACAGTCTTGGTGTGTCGCTAAGCTAGTGAGATTAGATGTTGTATTCTGTGAATCAATGCTTGTCGGAATCCTTCCTTACACTGCAACTGTCATGACAATTTTCTCCCTCCCTTAGTTCATCAATTTTTACATGCTGTTTTTCTTGAGTTTTCCTATGCTTTAGTTTAATATATTGCTATTATTTACTAATACGTCTTCTAGTTTTTTGCAGGATTCAGAAAAAAGAGGTACAAGTCCTCTGTTTGGTGAAAGTATACGTGATTTTGGCATGTCCTGTGTTGGGAAGGATCTTTCAAAAGATGTTGCCCTGTTCCTACCATCAAAGTTACTTGTGAGTATTATATTTGGCCCATTTTGTCACATGAATAATTGTTTTTTTATTGGTGTTGTTGGAATATTTATCAGAATATTTCTAGTATTTTCTATTGTTATTATTGTCCTTGATTTAAGGAGATAATTAAGTTGTAATCTCACTATTTAAACCAGCTCATGCTGAGGATTAAATCAGAATAGCATTTATCCATTTCTTTCAACAGGTGTTAGTGAGTCTACTCTATTTATCAGCTTGAGTCTGTTACAAGAAAATAGCTTGCCTGACACTTCATAGTAGCATAGATCATTGTAATGCAGTTATTCTTGTTGGTACTCGGTCACTTAGGATTTTATTTGTGTCCTCCCTATTCTTTAGAAAAATCTCATTCAGTTAGTTCTAATCATTTAGAATCTAATCTACGCTTCATTTGTTCCCAAGTCCTTCAGAAAATTAAACAAAATGAAAACAATTTATCAGGCATTTCTATGGAATCTACATGTGGTTGGACTTCTGTTTTTTGAAAATATGTGTCATTTAGGCATCTCAAAGATGCAGCACAAAGTCTTATAGGTAATCCTGTGGACCCTGAAAATTATTTTAGTGGTATTTTCTGCATTTTTTGGAATATGAATCTCAAATTTGTGTCCTCCCTGACAATATTGTTAGTTTCTTATTTGTGGTTGTTCTTTCTTACTTGATAAAGCAGTAGATTCATGAACTTCATGTAATTGGCCCCGGTGTTGTCAATTGCTAATTGCAGAAAATAGCCGTTTGTTGAATTTTAGCTATGCAACAGTGCTATAGTGCCACTATAACCACTTTTTTTACAATATTTTATACTGAATAGCATATCGCGGAACAATAGCAGTTTGTTCAAATTCCACAATGCGATAGCGCTATAGTGCCGCTATAGCTGCTATAATAAACAAAACTGATTGGACCAAAATCAAACATATGCTTGTGGTGACAAGTTATAACTATTTTAAACTTGATGCAAGAGATGACTCCATGGCATTTCAAAACGTAGTATCTTCCTTGAGATTTTCTCTTTATACTCTCTAGCATCACAAAATGGAATTGCAAAACATGGTTTTATAAAGTGTATGTACAGTTTCTTTTTTACTCACATTTTACAATATTTGAGAAAACTTGGATAACAATCTTATAAGTCCAAACTTTGTTTAGAATAAGTTCTTTGACAACAAATATAATATTTTTTTCTTTGTAGAGTGTATTGTATTAAATACATTCTCTTTTTAGAAACTATCTTATGAAACTTTCTGCAATTTAATTCCTCAATGATCCACGATGATTTATGTGTTCCATTAATACCGTATTTTTGTACCCAAATCTTTTAATATTTCCATTTTGTCCTTTGATAGGTTTGATTTTTGCGAATTCGTTCCAAGAGTAAGGATAAACCTTGTTTTGAGAATATTCTTATAAATTTGTTTGCTTTGTAACCTGTCTTGTAAAATCCACTTAAGATCACATGTTAAATAAACAATAATGTCAAAATTCATAAGACATAATTTAAATATTTTGTTATCATTAAAACATTAAATGAGGGATTTTTAGATTTTCTCTCAATAGTAACAATATAAATTGTTTGCATACAATATGATGATTTGTGTATTTAATTTATATATTACAGTTATTGCAATGGTCCACACCCACATCTTTATGAAAAACACATCTTTAGAAGGACCGTAATAACCAACTAAAACACATTTAAAATATAAAATGACTAATAAAAAACACATGCAATGCGATTGTAATCCTTGTATATTCAGAAACTACAATTGCATTGCCTCACACATTCAGAAATCAAATTAACACGATTATTCACCCCTTAAAATAATTTCATTCAAGTCCCACAATATCTCTAAGTTGAGCTTCCAGGACATCACTAAATTTCTTCACCTGAGCTGCCTCTAACACCATCCCAACTTCAATGCCACGACCTTCATCTTTAGAACTAGATAGACAACATGTACTTGAGTTCTCCACATGAAGAATTTCACTCAAAACAGGCTTCCCCCATCCAAAATTAGTTTCATACACATTAAACTTTGGTGATGCTGCAACAGAAGTTATATTATGAAACTTAATCCCCAAGTCTTTAATACGTTGGAAAAACATAAGATCTTCAACCCTTTTTAGTGGATCAATCAAACCCTTAATTTCTATTCCAATAGAATTAACTGCTTCACATATACCATTCTCTCCCAATAACTTCCTCTTTGGAAGTGCCACAACACGAGCCTAAACAATTTCCAAAATAATTTGTTGAAATCTCAAAATGGTGACGCAAATCCATTAAAAATCCAAAACCATAATTCTCCTCAAAATCATTGTCAAAAACACAATCAACTATACTTTTGTTTGTGTCATGTTGTGATTGTGTTTTTACCTTACATACCCAAAACAAAGAACATGTAACAACAAAGGTTGACAAATGAAGTGTTTCAAGACCAATAGTTTTACTTTTTGTAACGATCCATTTCTTCAATTTTTCCACTTGGTGATGTTTCAATATAAATCTATGACGAACCATGTTGTTGTTGCTACTAGTAGATTCTATTTTTTTTGGTGGAGAATTCCAAAGTTGTTCTAAGAAACTTTGTTTAAGATTTTTTGGGTCTTGAATAATGTCTCTATTGTGTAACGGTAACGAAAGAGATGAATTTTCTAAGTTTCCACTTGAAAGTAAGGACCAAAATTTAATGAAATGATGAAATGATTTACCATCAGCAATTTCATGTCGGAAATAGAGACAAATTGAGAGTCCTGAGTTTGGAAAAAGAGTGATTTGAATGGCCAATGTTGGGAACGACAATGTGCCATCTTGTAAAATACTTGGTGATGGAATTAAGGGAGCAAAAGGGTATGAAATGGCAAGATCTTTTGGTGAATTGGATATGAGGTGGTTGAAGTTTGATTTGGATTCACATATTGTAAATGAGATGGAGTCACCTTGAGAGTAGAGAATGTAAGGGGTTTGTGGTTTAGGAGGAAAAATGGTCTTAGAGGAGAAAGGGAAGAAATGTTGGAGAGTGAGGGAAAGAGAGTTTTTGAGAATTGGGAGTGTAGTTTGAAGGAAGTGTTGTGTGGAATGAGGAAAGTTGTAATAGTAAATTCTTTTCATATGGGGGCAACGAAACCAATGGAGGTCAAGGTGACTCAATGGAATTGTGATTGAAGATGGAAGAGAACCTTGTGGAGGACTCACTTGACATTGATGAATGACCTTCACCTCATCATCCATGGAAACGAACGTGTTTCAATTTGTTTAGAGAAATGAATCTTGGTTTCAATTTATAGATGATTTATAATTATGGGGTGGACAGATGTCGTGGACAAATGAATAAATATGTATCAATAAACACTAAGGTGTAAATTAACAAACTAATCCATCTAAAAACGTCATTGTCTTTTTTGTTTCTTTTTGTAAGGATCTTCCTTAAGATAGTTACAAAACTGCCCTTTTATTTAAATTTAATTAAAATAGAAACAAAATGGTGTTTTAGTAAAATATAAGTGGATGTAGCTTGCTAATTTACACTTTAGTGTTTTTAAATAGGCGTAAATTAATATATATATATATGAAAGGAGAAATTTTATTAATACATTAACACTAATCGTCGCGATACAATTGTTCCATAAAATTATAAAGTTAAAAGCTTTAACCATTGAGTTGACACTTTTTAGATAGAGAATTAAAATCATATTTTTAATGATTCTTTTTTCGCAAAATACTTTAGTAAATACTCAATAAAATTGTAAAATGCTTTTTCATAAAAAAATACAAATACAAACGAATTATTGTAAGAAATTAATATGATGTCTATTCGTTTTCTTTATTTTGTTTCACAATATGTAATGTAACTGACTTTTATAAGTTTCTGGCAAAATACAGCCACTTGTTCGGACTTGTCCTGTTTTTTCAAAGCCTTCGTAGCATGCATGCAATTTTTTTATTTTTTTTTAGGGAAGCATGCATGCAACTTGATAATCAATAATTAGAAAAATGAGAAAAAATAGCATCTCTAACGAATAAGAAAAATGAGAAATAATAGCATCTTTAATGGGACGAACACCCGGGTGTTGCATGCAACTTCGTATACTTATTATACTAGGACCAATACCCGGGCGTTGCATGGTTTTTTTTTTTTAAATTATAGTCATAATACTCCCGCCATACTAAATCATTGTCCTCGTGAGTCATTGTTCTCGTGAGCTTTACTCAGTTGGAATGGACAATGAATAATATATGTAAGATCTGAAGTTCAAACTCCGGTCACCACAAAAAAAATAAAAAAATAAGTGAGTTTGCTCATTTTACATTTTTCTGTGAAGAAGATACAAAAATGGTTTTAAGGTTTTTTGCATTTTCCATTATCAAAAATGCAAAGTGAAATATATTAAATTGAGAGTGATGAAAGTGGTATTAATTAGAGTTATAATTGGAAAGAAGTAATTAATATTGTATTGAAAGGTGAAATTGATCAATTATTTGAAGAAAAAGGGTATAATTGATAAATCATATCCTTAAAATAACAAAACGACAGTTAAATAAGAATGAAAAAATTTGCATTAGAACGGCACTTAAAAATGAACGGAGGGAGTAGTTACTTCGATCTCTCTTTAATGTTTTAGTTGTAATAATTTGTATAGAACGAAGATATTTTCTTTGTTCCAAAATAATTTAACTGGTTAACTCTTTTATGCAATGCAAATTTTGACCTTTAATTTGGTCAAAATGAAATGGTGCAAGATTTTAAAATACATCGTTATAAGTTTTAGTGGTTGTGTTAGAAATTTTATTAATACATTAACACTAATCAACGCGGTACAATTGTTCGATAAAATTACAAAGTTAAAAACTCTAAATATTAAGTTGACATCTTTTAAATAGGAAATTAAAATCATATTTTAGTTCTCGTAAACATAGGTCAGTTGGCAGGGACATGCATTGTTATATGTAGGGGCGGGATTTGAACCCAGACACCCCACTTATTCACTTTAAAAAAGATGAATTTTAACCACTAGACTACTTAAAAAAAATCATATTTTAATGATTCTTATTTCATGAAAAAACTTTAATAAATAAGTTGAAATCAATTAGAAAAATGAGTAAAAATAGCATCTTTAACTACTGCCCACCACTGCAAATATTCTGTGCAACAGTATTTTTTGCACGGGTTTTAATTAAAGAAGTTGGTACACTAGGAAGAATACCCATGCACTGCACGGGTTTTTTTTTTAAATTTTAGTCATAATAATTTTTATGTGTATAGAAAATAAATAATAATTATTAGAAATTGGATAGGATGATTACTTATTGTAATCAAAGGATAAATACTTATTAAGTCATACTAATTGAATTATTACACTTGAATTTGAACAAATCAAACTAATTGAATTAAATTTATTTAGAAATCATAAATTCAATTTTGAAATTAATTTACTAATTTGATTTGAAATAATTAGTAAAATAATAAGATAGAATTTCCTCAAAAAATATAATAAGATACATCTACTACTCAAGGTGACATTGTTTCTAGTTAATGTGGATTATGGCATGTTTACATCATGCAATTATGTTATAACCTTGATGGGTGTCAATTTAATGGTGTGCTCTAAGTATAGAATGCCATAAGGTGAACTAATTGTGCTATTTTTAAAACTTAATAAGAATTTACATAATCGATCGGGTTATAGTTTCTGAACCATATATACAAACAAGTTTTGGAAAAATCAGTGAAAAGTTCTATTATTACCTTCAATTTTAGGATGGTTCAGATTATATAATCTGAAAAAGGTGTTCATAGTATATAATCGAAAAAGGGTATTTTGAGAAAGGAAATAGGGCGTGTGAGAAACACATAGGGTGGAAAAATGTAAAAGTCATTATAATATACAATCATTCAAACCACATCGTCCTTACAACCTCGTGATTGCAAGGTTGTGTACTGGAATAATAAATTAAGTTGAGGTTCTAAAGTCATGTGGGAAGCATAGTGTAACTTAAAGCAGGTTAGTCACGTTCTCGGCATGTTAGCAAGATTCACATATAGAGGTGGTACCTCAGAATGGGCTAGTTACCCCTAAATATCAAGGTAGTAAGCCCTAGTAGCCCTGGCCCGAGAAAGAGTTTCGTCGCACGATAAACTTGGGTTAAATCCCCCTAAGAAACACACGGGGTCTTGACTCAATCACAAAGGAGTTGGAGAAACATACAGAGAGCTCATAAGATGTCCCTGTCCACGGTCCCTGAAAAGGGGAAGCTGGCAGCCCATGTCCGAGATGAACCGGGAAGTCATTGTGCCTTCCTCTAGGTCAGAACCACTATAAATACATGGATCAGAGTCATTATGGATTATCACGTTCACAAATCACTAAAGCTCATACCCTAACTTGACAAATCGTTAACTGGGTAGATATTATATATTGTACTCACAACAAGTGCATATATCAATCAACTCGTCCATACATAGTCGATAAACACTTAACCGAGTAATGTCCATTTTTCTCCGCCTTCCACACCAACCTATCTTCGGTAACTTGTTGAACAAGTGGTGTTTTGATTATAGCTTCAATTGTTACTACTCATGATAATGTCCTGATTCCACGTTTTGGAAGTGGGGTCAATCAGACTAGCCACTGTAGTATTTCTATCCTTGCTTGTGGGTAAAAGTACCTTATATATTTGCCAACTCTTATGTTTCCAATTTTTATTGATGTTGTGTAAATTATCCACAATTTTTAAAGGCGAGCCAAGAAAAAAAACCAATAAAAATGGTTATTTGAACTTATAGAAACTCTTGTATCTTAAATTTCTCTTTCAAAACGGTGCCATTTAGGGTGGGAGACTTCATTATGTCTCCTACCGTGAGAGACCTCAATTTTATTTTTTTTTAAGCTTAAATGACCTGTCAAGCTGATTGCATTGATTTCTAGTTTGGAAATCGATATAGCTGTCCGATTTGTTGTGCTGCGGTCGCCGGTAAATGCCGGAATTCGTCGGCTCCGGCGAGGGATAATGATATTTATCTTTTGTTAATAAGTATTTCTCACATTGATTTGGAATCTTGTCACCAAATGCTGAATCGAAACCCATATGAAATTTCGGTGTGAAATGTTGTAACTTCCGTGAAAAATTAAGAATTTAATCACGTTTGCATTTGCAAGAACCTTAAATAAATTACCTGCGATTGGCTTGTGGATTTGAAAAATTAGTACGTGATTTCTCCTTGCCTTTCAAATCCGATCAATAATATGTAAAAATCGTTGAATTCCAATGTGTATCGAGCAAGATCCGGACGGATCCAATCCCGGTTTAAGCACAACGGACGAAGAAGATGAGTTTTAAAAAACTGCAAAAAAAAAAACAAAATTTTGGCAAGCAAAGAATCGAACACGCGACCTGCAACAATTTTAGCAACAAATAGAGCTAACTGCACCACACATTCAAATATAAAATTTTAGGATTTTTGTACTATTTAATTGTTGTTAACAGTATTAAGTAGTGATTAGGGATGACAATGGGTACCCAATGGGTAGGGTAGTATAGTACCCATCCCCATACCTGCGTTTGAAAAAAATGCCCGTACCCGAACTCGTACCCTCGTGGGCAACAACTTGAGTGCCCTTCCCCATACCCCATGGGCACCTAAGTGCACATACCCGCACCAATTACGCGCACTTTAACTGTGAAAAGACAATAAAAAAATATCACAATTGAAATAAAACCATGATCCAACAAATTTCAAATCAACTCATAAAATAGAAAGAATCATAGTATTTAACCAAAAAGCAAAGATAGGCAGATAGCGGCAGAGATTTAACGCAGCAGGAGAGCTGTAAAAAATGGGCCGGGCTAACGGCCCGGCCCAAAGCCCATACTTTTGGGTCGGACTGGGCCTAAAAAACTAGCCCAAAAATACACTCGGGCTTTTTCGGCCCATAAAAAAATTGGATCGGGCTTTGGGCCAGGCGGCCGACCCATTTTTACTATTTAATTTGAGTTTTTGTTAAAAAGTAGTATATTTTTGAAAAAAATTATCAACTATTTTAAAATTTATCAATAAAAAATATTTAAATAAATAAACTTAATAAAAATGAATGAATTTAGCTTAAAGTTTTAAAATTTTAAAGTTTATAAACTATTAATTTGATTCAATTGAATGAATAATATAGAGTTTCATTAATATTCAATGTTAATGTAAAAATTACTTACACTTTTATGTTCATCCGATCATATTTAAGGAAAAAAATAGTGGTGAGTGACTAATATATAAAAAAAGTGAATAAATTTTAAAAGTTAAAAATAAATGGGCCGGGTCGGGCTGGCCCATGGCCCACACAGGCCGGACCGGGCTCTAGAATTTGCGGCCCAATTATAATTGAGCCTGACCGGGCTGACCCATTTATGTAGTCGGGCCTCTTCGGCCCGGGCCGGGCCAGCCCATTTGACACCTGCAGGAGGGCTAGGGTTACTGTATTAAGTTGTTTTAGGTTTAGCTTTAGGCTTAAATAGTTAAATAAATTAATTAAGTGTAGACCAAAAATAAATAAATTATTTATCATATTATATTAAATTAATTAAATGCACACCAAAAATAAATAAATTATTTATCATATTATATAAATACATATATGCGGGTTGCGGGGCTGGGCAGTACAGTGTCCATACCCGTGTCCGTACCCATTTAAATTTGCGGGTAATTACCCATACCCAAGTCCATACCCATTAAAGCAGGGTTTTACCCTACCCATAGCGGGTATTTTTTGTGGGTGCCCATAGGGTATGAGTCCAATTGCCATCCCTAGTAGTGATCACATAATCAATAATGTTCTATATATAGAGAATCTTACATAGACACAAGCCTAAATAAAATTTATATTGACACATATACGTCAATGATAAAATTTAAAGGAAAAACAATGTTAAGTAATGTGACGAAATTATTTCTCTTTTAAATTTGATCATCTTGTGTGTGACTAATTTATTTGATTTGGAGTTGTGGTGTCCAACTAAGAATTTCTCTTCTATATAATTAATTTGACCGTTGAATAAGGTCTAAGTGGACTAAAAACGAAGTACAAACTTGAATTTCGGCAACCAAAATCTTCGGATCAACCTGTCTCTAAGATTCATATCGCTGAAATTCGAGTTCATGGCTCATTCTTAGTTCAATTAGGTCATATTCAACGGTTGAATGATTTTGTTTGATATTGTTTTCCATTTTGGTAGTTTCAGTCGAAACTTAGTAAGATTATAATAGATAAGAATCTTAGTTATTTAGAATATTCTCATAGAACGAGGGCATGTGTTAGCGCTCAAATGAAAAATAATAATCATTATTCGTCGACTGAAATTCACTCAAACGACAAACAATATCAACCAAAATCATCTGATCGTTGGGTATTACATAATTGAACTTAGAACGAACCAGGAACTCGAATTTCACTGATCAAAATCTTAGAGATAAGTTTGATCCAACAAATTGTGCGTTTAGAAATCTATTCAACATGGAAGTCACTTATCCGTCGTTTGAAACTTACTAAGATTAGCATAGGTAAGAATCTTGGTTCTTAAGAAGATTTGCATACGCCGAAAGCTATAAAGCTCGGATACGTAGTACGGATGCGGATAAGATTTGTGCATAAATGTGTAGAATATTATAAACATCTCTAAAAAAAATAGAATTTTTTAACAAAATATGAATTAAATACTAATTTTTAACGGTCATAAATGTAAAAATTCATAATTCATGTTTTGTTAAAAAAAATAAAATTGGACAGATTCTTATAAGACTTAAATATGATAATCGTCTCTGTAATTTGGGCCCGTTTTGATTTTCGTCCCTGTGAAAAAAAAATTTGAATTACATCCCAGTAAAATATTTTTTGTTTGGAAAAGGTCCCTGGCCCCACTTCATGGCTGACTTGGCATGGTTTTGGCCACGTGGCAGTTGCTGACTGTGCAACTTTTGCCACGTGGCGCTGACGTGGCAGTCCACGTAATTAAAAAAATTAAAATTA
>Ga0315914_1006661_pt1 | contig 16276 bp, 7 predicted proteins | sample MpolenodulesMG_FD_203920 | JGI IMG/M metagenome (GOLD analysis project Ga0315914, IMG submission 203920) | Medicago polymorpha root nodule microbial communities from Los Angeles, California, United States - elongated nodules | ecosystem: Host-associated > Plants > Roots > Nodule | place: USA... | reverse complement strand
AAATAGCTTTTATCTCATTTTCTGCAGATCTTCTTCATTCTTTTTGCTATTTTTCTGATTTTTAGAGAGAGAGAGAGAGGGCGTTTCTAGAGAGAGAAACATGAAGCAAGAGTGTTAGAAGTGGATTCTTTCCAAGATTTGTTGAGACATCATGAATCTTGTCATGAATCTTCATCTTTTCTTCCATTTTTGCAAGGCTACTATGAAAGTAAGTAGCTAAATCTATCCTTTGGGGTTAGAGATACTTGATCAAGTTAATATGTACTCTTTTTGATACTTAAACGTATGATTCTAGCAATATTTTACTTGATGTTGATTTTATTCTTGTGTTTAATGTTATATCTTTGATTTGAAATGATGTTGAAAGATGCTTTTGAATCTAGGGTTAGAATATTAATCTAGCAAAACTTTAATTCTAGACATGGAATTTAGGTTTTGATAATCACTTTGAATATTAGAACTCAAACTTTTTGTATTGTTTAGTAGTCTGGGAAATCGACAATACAACGATGCAATCGACTATTTGATTGTTTAATAGTTTGGGAAATCGACATTTAAATGATCCATTAGAAATCACGACATCATTTTGACACGAATGATGTTGTTGAGCGATATGTGATAATATCGAGTAAAGCTAGAATCCATTTAGGTAATCTAAAGAGTGCATTATTTAATGCTTGGTCAACGACTCTAACCCCAGGCGTGCATTATTTAGCGTGATATTCAAGCCGCTCAACAATCGTTATCGTTCTAAACTTATAGTTCAAATGATTGATTGATTAAAAACTAATCTAAATTGGAATATAACAATAAAATTGAGACGAGGTCAGGTATCTTCCACTTTGAGCAGTTTTGCAATCAAACTTCTTGTGATGACCAACTCTGCTCCTAAGCAAATGATCTTATTTCTGTCTCAGATAATTCCCTCAAGCCCAATTCCTTCCTTGACTTACTAGCGTTCATGCCTTCATGGGGTCCTTTGCTCTTGCTCTTCTAAGTTCTTCATCTGCTACTCTTTTATCAATCACTTTTGCTCTGACCCAAAAGTACTTTATATATTGGTATAAATATATTGGTATAAATATATTTTGAGTTTGTCGCATTTGCTTGATAGTGCTTGAAGTACCAACATAATTTTTTATATTGTTTAATCGATGTTAATCATACCTAGCTAGTTTGATTAAAAAAATGAACATTTTAAACATTTTTAATAGATTAATTTTTATGTAGAAAATTAATTAACTTTTTTTATAATTTTATTTTAGTTAAATTTAATTAATTAGATACTTTTAAAAAAAAATCTGATAGTCTAAGACGCTAGTACATATGAAATTAAAAGATATCAAAGGGTGGCTCTCAAGCGATGATGGCCTTCAAAATCATCTAGATGCCTCAACACTCTTAGAGGGTTCTGTTGGCCACAATCCCTCAGAGGTTTTCAGTGGCTGGTTTAGAAAAAAATCGTTGAAACGAGTTTTTGACTACCAAATAACCAGTGGCCAAGTGGCCTTTCGGTGAAAATTTGAATTTTCCGAGGATAATGTCTTTTATTCTTTTAGTGAATAATTAATAAAAATGAAATAGGATATTAAAATTTCAACTAATTTATGTAAAACTTCCTTTTATAAAAACTAATTTATGTAAAATCAAATAAGTAATATTTCCCTTTGGATTTCATTTTTATACATGGATCTTGTATCTCTAGGAATCAAAATGGATTTGGTAAAGCTTTTGTACACATATATTCAATCATATCGCTTTATGATACCACTTTTTAAGGTTGATTTCTAAAATATCTATTTGATATGGAAAGGATCTTTACCCTGATTGAATGTAGTGTAAAAAAGTTACACGGTCGGTACATAAAAATTAATCTTTATTTCTTTTTTACATAATCAAATTTCTAACATGAAAATAGGTTGACAGATTGTAACCCTTATAGTAACAGCTAATAATTAACTAATTATAAAAATGTATGAAGAAGCTGGATGACAACAAGATTTTCTAAAAATAGAAGAGATGTAACGAAATCAGTTAAAGAATTACAAGCTCTTTCCATAAGATTTTAAGAAATAGAAATAAAACACAGAATATCAAGATTTTTGAGGCATATCATTTGAATAAGTCATTATGGAACATGAATATGATATAACAAAATTTATGAAAAACAATTTGGGTTTGGCGAAGGAAGATATTGGTTGCTTCGTTAGCCGTATAGATAATCCTGGTCGAATATGGAATTCTGAAAATGTCTTAGAATATTATCTTAAAGAACTTGTCAAACAAATATTAGCGGTTGCAGTGGCCAATCGTTTAACGTTTTGGATCCTAAGACCCTTAAATCAACCTCAATTCGTTGCTGAGCTTCTTGTAAGTGCATGGTTTTCTTTTCCTTTTTTTTTATCTATCATAAACATTAACATATTTAGAATGCGATCCTAAATGCGATAATTAGGTTGTTATCTAATGACAAGAAGGTCGTACGTTTAAATCTTGTAAACAATCTCTTTGTTTATAGAAGAAAGAAAAATGTTACGTTTTTAAATAATTCATATATGGTATGTGTATTTTTTTTAGAGCCATTTGGTTCTCGTTGTTTGGTATTTAAAAGCCGGTTCTGGTGGCCTTTCCCCTAAAAACCTTTGGAAACCTCCAAGGGAACGTGGCTACCGGAACCTAGTGCTGAGGCTGCCAGACAATTCTAAGGGTCGTCAGAAAGGTTTAAAAATACATAAAATTGTATACAACGGGAATACATAAAATTGTGACGCTTCTTGCGTCACATAATTATGTATTAATTATAATTTTGAATTCCTATATACATTGAGCAATTTTTCCCTCTACATATTAATTTCTAAATTATTCTAAATGTATGTTGATTTTTTTTTAGGCTGCTTTCGTGATAAATATATATATTCCCCTAGAGAAAAATCCCAACACAATCTTTGGATATATACTACGTATAAAGGGACTCCTTAGTTTTGAGTCTATATCACAATTGGGTATCATCTACTATGTCTTTGTCACTGGCTTAGAGATGAACTTAGACTCAGTACTAAGAGCAAGGAAAAAGGCATCAAGCATTGCAATTGTTGGAACAATTATTCCAGTGGCATTTGGACTTGGAACATATTTTTTGGTTGGGAAATGCAAAGGATATGATGAGCAATCATTTATAAACCTTAAAGGTTATTTATTATGGTCATTAATTGTTACTATCACAAGTTTTCCAGTGGTGGCCCACATTCTTTCAGATCTTAAGATTCTTTATACTGGACTTGGTAAAGTGGCATTAACAGCAGCTACAATGAACGACTTTATGAATTGGGCAATGTTTATATTTCTTATACCATTTATTATTAATGGTAAAATTGGAATAATATCAGTGATATTAACCATATTGTTTGCTCTTTTTTGTTACTTTGTGTTACGCCCTCCACTCAACAAAATAATAGTAAAAAAAACAAATGAAGATAAATGGGACGCATACCAATTATCCTATGTATTAGTTGGTGTTATTGCATGTGCAACTATTACTGAATTTCTTGGAACACATTCTGTTGTTGGGGCATTGATTTTTGGGTTAATTCTTCCACGTGGAAAGTTTACAGACATGTTGATTGAACAAACAGAAGATATTGCATCAGGTTATTTGGCACCATTGTTTTTTGCAAGTATAGGTTTGAGAAGTAATATCTATTTTTTTTATTTGTCTTTAAGACAAAATATTTTGTTGGTTTGTGTTATCATGATCTTGTTGATTTCTTCCAAGATTGTGAGCACTGTAGTTGCTACAAGTTTCTATGGAATGTCTGTTAGAGATAGTATGGCTCTTGGAGTGCTTATGAATACTAAAGGTGTCTTATCATTGATTATACTAAACATTGGATGGGATAGAAAGGTATTATTCATTTACAATTGTATGCATTATTGTTACTTCATTAGCCTCATGTATTATTTGATTTTGAATATGTTTGATAAAACCTTTTGTTAGCATTCATTTGTAAAAAAAAATCAATTACAAGGGATTTTATTTTAGACAAAATTGTTTTTGTCGTCCCTTAACTTAACTTATGCCCTAAAAATCCACATTCAAACATCTGCAAAGAAAAAAAAATGACGTAAAAAAGAGATAAATGATCCAAATTAAGTTAATGAACCTATCCGGAAAAAAAAAGATAAATTAGTTAGTCTTGCAATTCTAGACTAAAATGTTCATTCACTCTTAAATTTGTATGTACTTGTTGGTTCATAACTAAATATAATTTTGTTTATATTGGTTAGGTTTTGGGTCCGCATGCATTTACAATTATGGTGTATAGTATATTTTTGATGACATTTGTAGTAGCACCTATCATCAATGCAATGTACAGACCAAGAGCTACATTTGAGCAAAACAAGCTAAGGACAATAGAGAATATGAGAGCTACTTCTGAGATTAGGGTTATGGCTTGTGTACATAATGCACGCCATGCCAATGGAATGATCAATATCCTTGAAGCTTGCAATGGCACAACTATTTCACCTTTACGTGTATTTGCACTTCAACTTGTTGAACTCAAAGGACGTTCAACTGCACTTTTAGTTGCACAAATGGACCAACAAGAACAGCAACTTAGTACAGTATCACAAACCCTAGACCAATCATCAGAAACAAATAATTACTCGTCTAACCATATCACTAATGTTTTTGAAGAATATGCATCCAACAATGCTAATACTCATGTGGAAAATCTTGTTGCTATGTCATCATTTTCGACGATTCATAAAGACATATACAATTTAGCGTTGGAGAAACAAGTGTCGTTGGTTTTGCTCCCTTTTCACAAGCAGAATACAATGGAAGGTTCTCTAGAAGTAATGGATGCCGTGACCAAAGACATAAACCAAAACGTGATGCAAGACGTGCCTTGTTCGGTTGGAATCTTTGTTGACCGTGGTCATCACTCGGCTTTAATCAAGACCAAAATGCGTATTCTTATGATTTTCATTGGAGGATCTGATGACAGAGAAGCCTTAGCGATTGCTTGGAGAATGTCGAAGCATCCGTGGACAATGCTTACCGTGGTGAGGATTATTTTGTGTGGTAAGACCGCCGAAGTTGATTCGTCAGTGAATAATGAAACACTTGGACTATTAACTGCTGTTTTAGATAGTGGAAAGCAAAGAGAGTTGGATGAAGACCGTGTAGGTTCGTTTCGACTTAAGGCGGTGAACAATGAGGATACTATAACTTATGAAGAAAGAGAAGTTCATACTGGTGAAGAAATTCCTATAGTGCTTGAAGAATTGGACAAATTAGGGTTTGATCTATATATTTTAGGTCATGGAAAAGGAAGAAACTCTTTGGTTTTGACAGAATTGTTGGAATGGGCTGATTGTCCTGAACTTGGTGTTATTGGTGACATGTTGGCATCAAATAGTTTTGGTTCAAATTCATCAATACTTGTTGTGCAACAATATGGATTTGGAGGAGTGGATTTCAAGACTGGTCCTTCTAACAATTCAAATTCAAGCAATGGTGATCTTGAGTCGATGTTCCAAAAGGCAGTCTGAGATCAATGTTTGTAGGTGAATGTGATTGATGTGGCAAGATTCATGTTGGAATCTACTAACTAGAGGTTCAAAAAGCCTGTACAAAGAGGCTTGTTCCTCAAAACATTGATCAATGAAAACAACAAAATTTGGATCTTCAGGGAAAAGGGGGTGTCATTGTGTAAGACACTTAGAATCAAGGTTTGAAGTCATAGAACTTATAAAAAATGTTGTGGATAGTTTGTCATATTCTGGATGTGTTGATTAGCACCTATGCTACCAAAAAAGTTATACTGTTGTAAAATACTAGAGATTAACTTGAACCATTTGTTCCATAGTAATGCTACACTGCTCCAAAATTGATACTAAAATGTTCCCAAGTAGGGTTTAGATCACATGAACCTCACATTATAAACAAGGCATTTTATTTTATAATTAATCCTGAAAAAATCTATTTCAACTTAGTGTTATAGGAATGGCCAAAATTATGGATGCTACAATTCCTTATAATCATCCTACAGAAGTGAATTCAATTCACTTTGTAAAATTTAACACTTATTGGGACTAAATATATCTTAGAAATCAAATTTATGATCAAGATTGTTAGATAATAAAGTATTGGACTTAAGCTATTGAGCTTTTATATTAGTAAGTTAGCGTTTTGTAATGTTAAGCTAGTGATATTCTATGAAACCCTATCAGTATTTGTTGTTCCTATTCTCTCTTTTTTCTATTTTGTATTTGTTTTGTTAATATGGTATCAAGAGCATGGTTTGATCCTCCTTGAACTGTTTATTTGCTTCCTCTATTGGGTTCCCAAAAGTTTGGCAATGTGTTGAATTTGTTTTTGATCGGTTCTTTTGATTGAAGTATGATTCCTATTTCGGTTTGTTCTCTTTCTGCAAGTGATCATCGGTGCTTGTCAATTTTTATTTTGGTTTAGTTATTCAGTTTTACGGATCTGCAATTAGAATGGATTGTGAAGGTAACTTCTTTGTTTTTATTGGATGGTCGTTGTTTTAGGATCAATAATTAAAGGCAACTTGTTTCCGTAAAGCACACAATTTTGATTTGGAATTAAAAGTTATATTGGTTGTCTATTTTTGTTAATTTGGTTTTGGTGCAAGAAAAAAAAACTGCATCATTGACATTTGATTGGATGTTGCAATTGTTATTTGAGTTACACATGAAGTATTGTATTATGTGGGTGTGTTGCTTTGTTTACTGCAGTTGTACCCATTTGATAATTTGCTTAGTTTAAATGAGCCACCTGATGCATTCTTTGACAACAAAAGATATATGTGCATCTTTTTATTTTCATTGGCTGGAGGTAATTCATTTTGGTTCGTATTGGTTCCTCAAATTGTCTTTGGTTGGTTTTGTTCGGTTTGATTTGGATTCGTTTGCTTCAGTTTGTTTGGTTGTTGGGTGAGTAAGATAGTACTCACAATTGATTTGTTTGTTCGGTGAGTCAAATGTTCACAATTTAGTTATTTGATTAGTCTTCTCTCTATTGATTATTCTGATTGATTGCACTTCTTCCTCTTCTCCCCCTACTTATTTTCTGATTGATTGTATTGCACTTCTCTCCCCTTTTGATTCTTCTGATTGATTGCACTTCTCCCCATATTGATTCTTCTGATTGATTGCATTGCACTTCTCTCCATTTTTGATTCTTCTGATTGATTGTACTTCTCCTCATATGCATTCTTCTGATTGATTGCATTGCACTTCTCTCGATTGATTCTTTTGTTTGGTTGCTCCTCTCTCTATTGATTCTTCACTTTGGTTACTGATCTCCATTGGTTCTGCTAACAGCTGATTTGGTTTATTTGTCTGGGTTAATTTGTAACAAGCTTATAGCTTAGTAAGCTTCATCTTGATATATAGTCTTAGAACTTTATATTATTTAGTATGTTTATCGTATTTTGTTTGACAAACTTACAATGTTTCTTGTTGATGCATCATAAGTTTGAGGGGTAGGTGTTCGATAATAAAGTATTAGGTTTAAGCTATTGAGCATTTATATTAATAAGTTAGAGTCCATTAAATTTTATTATATATTCTCTTATAACCTTTTGTAATGTTAAACTATTAATATTCAATGAAACCCTAACCATCTTTATTGTTCCTATTCTCTCTTTTTCTATTTTGTATTCCCTCTGTCTCACAATATTAGTCTTTTAAGGTTTATGCACAGTTATTAAGGAAATGATTAGTTGTGTTGATTATAATGATAAAATTAGTTGTATTTACTAAAATACCCTTATTAATTGTAGTTAGTGGAGTAGTTAAGTTGGATTAAATTCAATAAATAAAGGTATAATATTGGAAAAAATAAATAAATGTTGCATTTATATTGCAAAATGGCAATTATTTTATAAAAAAGAAAAATTGTTAAAGATACAATAATTATAAGACGGATGGAGTATTTGCTTTCTAAACAAAGATATATGATAATTGAAGTGAGAGTATAGCATATAGATCGTAAAAAACTTTAATAACATGGGAGCCTCGTCACATTGGAAAATAAAAAACATGGCTCCCACTTGTTTTCCCCCAATTTTTTTTGTTGAGTTGTCATTTTTTAATGACATGGGAGCCTCATCAGACGTCCAACATGGATATTATTAAATTAAGGGTTAATTATTAAAATTGACCTGTAATATACGTGAAATCTGAAAAATGATTCTATAAAATAAAAAATGCATATTCTGAGTAAGTAATTCAAAATTCTTATTATTTAGGACCTTGTAATATATGTAAAGTTAAAAAAAAACAACATAAATCATGATTTTTTTTTCCATGATTTTTTAGATGTATCATGTATGCTAAGAACGTTAAAATATGGTTTTACACAAAGAAAATTAGAAATTTTTGACAAGCAACAAATTAATTATGAATTTTTAAAGCGTCAAAAACTCAAAAAAACAAAACAACAGAAACCTCGGCTATAAATCAAATTTTGATCTCATTGTTTGCAGAGACATCTATAAAAATACATAAAAAAGATATGCAAAGTTTCATACAATTTTGAAGACGTTTCAGTTTATTTTTATTTTTCAACCAAAACGTGCAAATTTAAAATTTTGTTCCAGCAAGCGTATACTCACAAGTCAAATTTCGTTCCCTAATTTTGTAGGTATGGTTAGAACATAATAATAACCTTCACAATGAAATTTTGCAGTTTTTAAACGAGAGACAAATTAATTATAAATTGTTTGAGAAATTCATAATTATGGAGAATAAAATTCATAATTAATTTTTCTTCAAAAAAAAAATTCATAATTAATTTGTCCCTAGTCGAAAAAATCTATTTTTTGTGTAAATCCATATTTTAACATCATAAACATGCTTAGAAAAAGTCATGAAAAAATTCAACCTCTAGATCACTTTTTTGGACTACGTGTATATTATAAAGTAAAAAATAAGAAGAATATCAAATTACAAGGTTAGAATATCTTTTTTATTTTACATGGTCATTTTTCAAGTATAGTGTATATTAGAGGGTCAATTTGTACAATTAACCCTCAAATTAATGAAAAAAAACTCAAAAAATAAAAAACACGGAAAATGTTAGATCACGTGCTCCATAATTATTCCTCATTTCTTCATTTCACTTTCATCCTTAAAATTTATCTTACTTCATTCCTTAATCCTTATTCTGACTTTGTTGCATTTAACATTGGTTTTCTCAGTTTCTTCCGATCCATGAACAATAAATTGTTCCTAAAATAAGAATCTCGAGAATAGATGAAAGGGACAACCACGAGTATCCGTTTCTAATAGCCATATCCCACACCTTCAAACGTCTTGTGAAATGAAGAAGAAAGGGATGTGATGTGATCTAACATTTTTTTTTTTAGTTGTTTTTAATTTGATAATACCCATGTTGGACATGTGACAAGGCTGCCACAAATAATTCATGGAAGAAAATTGAGTCATTTGGTTCCTGGAGGATTGACAGGGCGAACTGTGAGTTTTTGGATATGGGATATCCATCATAATTACTATGGACGCATTTGTCCAATTGACATCTCAAGGAATCAATGCATACTTATTGGATCCTTGGAAATTCACGCAAGGATTACTTGTTGGGGTATGTAGAAAGTCAATTTTTGTAAATTTCTGACATCAAAATGAAAACAAAAGCTTTATTTATCACCAAATAGAGATGAATCATCACAAAATTGAGGAAAAACAAGTGGGGGCATAAAATCAGACATTTGAGAAACTTAAGAGGCCAAAATCGCACAAAAATAAAGTAGGATGTCAAAACTGTAATTAAACCATCAAATTATAACTTCATCTTTTTAAAATATTTTATTCTTAAATATATTTATTACTAGTTATTTGATTTTTTTTTAGAAGATAAAATATCATAATTAAACTCATCTATACATAAAAAACATATATACATTCTTTTTGACACTAATAACATCTATCCAAAAAATAACCATATTTGGTAACCTATATATTTTTGTTAACATTTATGTATAAATGACAACACCAAAAAATACTCATAAGAAAGACTAATATAAAATTTTGTAACAGTAATTTTAAATTAAAAAAGAAAAATTAATTATAAATATAATATGATGATAGCAATAATAATAGACCTTCATTGCAATTTTGGTCCCTTTATTATCAACATTTCGCGAATTTGGTCTTTCTATTTTAGAATCTGACTGTTTTGGTGCCACGTTATATTTTTAACTTAAAAATTAGTGATGTAATATGTTTTTAATGATGTCATATATGATTTGATGATGACATAAAATCAACATCGACAAAATTGCAAGAAAGTTTCCTTAAAAATTTCATTTAAAACAAATCATATCACAATAATTTAGATTAAATATCTATTGGAGTGACCAAAACTGTTAAATTTTAAAATATAGGGGCCAATTGTACAAAATGATAAAAATAAGCGACCAAAACTGCAATTAAGCATAATAATAAATATATTAAAATAGACTTTTTATGGGAATAATAAAATAGACTTAAATACAATTTTTGTCTTCTTTTTTTTTTTTTTTGGTACAACAATTTTTTTTGGTCTCCTATTAATAAATATTGTGTTAAAATTGAAATTTGTTGTTAGTAAGACAATTTCTTTTTTGAAAGAGTTGTTAGTAAGAAATTGTCATGTAAAGAATTGAGCTGCCATAAAATAATCGCACAAATAAAAACATCAAAATTTAGTCTCAAAATGTGTAGGCTGGGAAAAAAAGAGTGAGTCATTTTAAAAAACAGAGAAATTATTTTTATAAAATTTAGAGATACCGACATTAGAGAAAATAGAGCGTCTTCTAATTAGGATGGCATCCTACTATAATCATTTGTCAAATGCTCATATATATTATTAAAAAAGAGAAAAAAAATACACACTTGGAAAAAAGAAAAAAAAATGGAGGGACATGAAATCTAACCCATTCAATTCACATAAAAGTGTAAGTCAACCCAAACAAGCATTACAAACATGTTAAACAATACAAATGGATTCAACCTCTGGTTAATTCTAACAAGCAATAATCAAAGGTATGCAAACTGATGTATGAACTAACAACTCCCTCCAGCGACAACGATAAGTGTATAAAATACGAATGACTAAGATAATAAAGCAGTTTAAAGTCAGTCACAAGGATTGAGATGGATATTTCAAACAACACCAACACATAACCTTGACCTTAGAAACCTGCCTAATTCAACAAATCTAGAAAGTATTCAGAATTTTTGGGCATGAACACGCATAATTAGTAGCACTCACTCAAGCTACCTCGACTTCCGGCGCAAAGGAGGCAATACTGAATACCATAAGAGAGATGGTAGCACCGCCACCAACCATCTAGATCTAGGAAGATCCAGATGCATCACCATAAACCTCCTGACCCTTTGCACACATTGTAGAATTAGGACAACCGTGGGGGAAGACATGCCGAGAGGTTGGAAAAACGGATTGGGGATTGGACCGCCATCAAGGGAAAGGGTGATAGAGAACAACCACTGTCGTAAAAGAGTCGTCAGCGGTGATGAGAAAACGACAAGGACCACCGACAAAGGCATCTAAAGTTGTCAGTTGTGCGTTTTATGTCGATCCAACCTCAATATCTTTTAGTCCCAGAGGGGGTTAGAGGTGGTGCGGCAGAAAGACGCACGTGCGCACCACCAAAGGTCCAAGCTACATCTTATCAGTGTGGGTTTGGATGGTAGGAGGAAGGAAGACGACAACGACGAGGGTGTATCTGGATATTCAAACAAAACAACCTAAATAAAAAGTGGTTTAAAATATAAGTCACACCCATATAAATATGCATATATAATTTTGTTTCTCTTTTCATGTATCTTCCTACTTACTTTATGTACAATTGCTTATGATTAAATTTAAGTGAAGTTAGATGCTTTGATAAAGAACTTTATGTGTTAAAATGAGTTTTAAATAAAAATATTTAAATAGTCCATACCATTTTAACAAGGAAAAATGAATTCCTAGGATGATCAACATAATTCAACTCCCCATGTGCGCGCTCGTTCAGAAGAGATCAACAATGAAAGGTTGAGAAAGTGAGAGGGACTAGGTTAACATGTTTTTAACTAGGCTTAAATATACAAATGGTCCGTACAAATATAACGAACTTTAGTTTTAGTCCATGTAATTGCTAATACTTTTAAATAGATTCTACAATCACTAATCACTTTTAGTTTGGTGCATGAGCTCTTTTTTTGTTGATGTGGCCATGGTGACTAGGAAACAATGTTGCCAACTCAAAAAATTAGCATTGATAGACTAAAATACCGTTGATGGTTCGGGATAAAAATGAAAAGACCAATTTACCATTCTTTTTCCTCCTTTCTTGAAAAATCAAATAGGTGGAAGTTGGGATTAGGGTTTTAGATCTAAATTTAACAAGAAGGGGGGAATTTGGAACGAAAATGAAAACGATATCCCATTGAATGTTGCAGTGAGGGGAACACGAAATCGCAAGGATGAAATTAAAAGTGATTAGTAATTGCAGGGTTTGTTTGAAATGGTTAGCAATTACAGGGACCAAAACTCAAGTTCGCCATATTTGCATGGACGAATTGCATATTTAAGTCTTTTAACTATTACAAGATAATGAAGAGTGTAATTATTTTCTGTCAAATAACCTAGTGTCAATAATCAACTCCTTAAATTTGGAGAAATAAGGAATATTCAATTTTAATTTGTATCTCAACACATCATTATTTCTACAGCTACCGGTGGAATTGTATTTAAAAGATGATGAACCGTAAATCACTAATCTAATAATAATTTTATCGAAAATGTTAAAGAGTGTCATTAAAACATCTACAATAATAGTAAACTAAAGAGTCTCTAAATTAATCTCACATATGCACATCACTGTATAATTTTTTTAATAAGAGTGTCTATTAAAGATTCATTGACTCCAACCCTACATATCTAAACAAAACCATTAAATGAGTCGCATTAATAAATTTGCATCAAGTTAAAGTCCTTGTATATGTGATAGTGGACCATCTTTTATCTATTTTCTTTTTTATTTTGAATGGAGAGAGAGATTGAGAGTGAATAGTTAACAAAAATGTTATTTGGATGATTATAGAAATATTATTTGGATTATTATTTAGTTGTCCATCAACATATTTATTTAAAGTTTACACACCATTTCGATTTCTAATAGTTTTTTTTTCTTTTTTCTCAAATCAAATCAATAGTTATAAATAACAAAAAAAATCATTTGTTATAAATAATAATCCTTCCTCATTTATAAGAGAAAATTGACTTTTTAAAGTTATTCAATAAATGATATATTTATTTTCTAATTCAAACTGGATACATCATTTATTAAATAATTTAAAAAGTTAATTTTCCCCTATAAATAAGACCGGAATAATATATTTTTGCCTAGTGTCGATACGTTATCAATTTTTAGACATTGAAATAACATATTTTATCATTTTTAAAAATAACATCGTTCTTATTTTTATTGGTTAATAGAAAACTTATTTATTTATGGTGCAAAAAGAAGCATCGAAATCCAAATCCTACCGCGTAAAAAACCACGGTTCCACAAACAAACAAATGATCCTTATTCTATCCTTCAAAATCCAAAAAGTACAATCAGTCAAAGTCCCCACCCAATCTAAAATCGTGTTCACACTACCTCACACGTTTCCACATTTCTCCTCTTATATATAAAATCTTCATCATTCACACTTCAACCATCTCAAACTCAAATCACAAAACAACACCGTCCACAATCACACCTACATGGAAATTAACACTTCTCTTCCTTTTCTTACCCAAGAAGATTACAATAACCTCTTTCAAGACATTATTAGTCCCAACACTTTCAAGAAACGTATTAGAAAAGACAACGACCAAGAAGAACATCAACAGCACAAACCAAAGAAACAAAACAGCACTACCAATAACAATAATATTAAGGATATCTTAGCTTCACTTATGCTATTAGAAGAAGAAGAAACCATAGAACAAAAGAAATTCTTATTAGATTCACAACAACACAAAGATATGTTCAATTCAAATTTCAACAACCAAACACAAACCATGAATCATTACATGGAAGAACTTCAAAACCATTACTCTCAAGTAGACCAACATCATCAAATAACAACAAAAAAAGCTCGTATGTCTGCTATTACAGCTGCTTCAGCTATTGTATCGGGTTCTGGTCCAGACCAACGTGGTCTGGACCAGCCCGGTACAGATTCAAAAGATATTATCAACCAGCAGCCTATTCAACGTAGGCTGTGGGTGAAAGACCGGCCTAAAGACTGGTGGGAGAGTTGCAACCGTGAAGATTTCCCGGATGACGAATTCAGGCGATGTTTTCGGATGAGTAAAAAAACTTTCAACATGATCTGCAACGAGCTGGATTCATCGGTAACGAAGAAAAACACGACGCTGCGAGATGCTATTCCGGTTCGCCAGCGCGTGGCGGTATGTATATACCGCCTCGCCACTGGCGAACCGCTTAGGCTGGTTTCGAAGAAATTCGGGTTAGGAATATCCACGTGTCATAAGCTTGTGTTAGAAGTTTGTGCAGCTATTAAAACAGTTTTAATGCAGAAGTTTCTTCGTTGGCCAGATGAAGAAACAATGAAGGAAACGAAACAAGAGTTTGAGGGTAGTTTTGGTATTCCAAATGTTGGTGGTGTAATGTATACTACTCATGTTCCTATAATTGCACCTAAGGTAAATGTTGGTTTATATTTTAACAAAAAACTCACTGAAAGGAACCAAAAAACTAGCTATTCAGTAACTGTTCAAGGTGTGGTGAATAGTAAAGGTGTTTTTACTGATGTGTGTATTGGTTGGCCTGGCTCAATGCAAGATAATACAGTTTTGGGAAAAAGTGCTTTATATGAGAGGGCCAAATTAGGAAATTTGAAGAATATTTGGATAGTTGGAAATTCAGGTTATTCACTTATGGATTGGGTTTTAGTGCCATATAAGCATAAAAATCTGACGTGGACACAACATGGTTTTAATGAGAGAATTAGTGAAATTGAGAAAATTGGTAAAGATGCTTTTGGTAGGTTGAAAGGTAGGTGGGGGTGTTTGAAGAAAAGGACTGAAATTAAGTTGCAAGATTTGCCTGTTGTTCTTGGTGCTTGTTGTGTGCTTCATAATATTTGTGAGATTATGAATGAAGAAATAGATGATGAATGGAAGTTTGAGGTTTTTGATGATGAAATGGTTGTTGAAGATGGTGCTTGTTCTTTGGATTCTTTGAAGGCTAGGGATCAAATTGCTCATTATTTGTTACATCATGGTCGTGCTGGTACTAGATTTTTGTAGTTCTTTTTACCTATTTGTATTACGGTCATCTTATCCGATGCTTTCGAAACACCGATTAAGGAAGCTAAAAGATGAAATTTTAAATTGAAAAAAACAATTTTTATTATATAATATACCTGTGTTATATTTTGGTTATGTTTTTTTTTAAGATTGTTGTAAAAATGAAAAATAGTGACATTAGATTAGAGTAAGATCTTTATGTTATTATTACTTCAATTAAGTGATAAAATTGATATTTTGTTTTGTTTACCATAAGAATAAGAATTAAAATTGAAATTAAAGGGTGTACTAGGAAGTTTCTTTTGATGTTGTGATGTGGTTGTTGACGTGTTTATGCTTTTATGGTCGATGATGTTAAGATACCGCGTTGTTTCTTTTGTGGCAAGCAAGTATTGTGCTGTAAATTGTAATGTAACAGTATGTAGAAGTACGTGTTGTTCTTTGCTTCCCGAGGGGCTGACCCAAAAAGATTCGATTTTGCTTTTTGACTCTATGTCTAGTCAGCATTGTGTTTGGACTTGGGGTCACCATGTCTGTCCTTTTTTGTCCCTAATTTGTACTAGACACAAAGTTGACATGGTACGTTGAACAACCTTATAAGTCGTGTTGTAGTGGTTTAGATGGCTGCAGGGTTGAGCGGTTTGTGGGTTTTTGGATGGGTTTAGAGCATCTACAACCAGCATAGGTTCTTAAATGAGTTTTTACATGTACACACCATTCATTTATAATTTTTTAAGAGGAATGCTATCAACACTTACTTTTGAACACTCTTTTAACACTTACTATTTTATTGGTTTAAATCATTGTGAGTGTACACTTTGGAAATAGAACCCACACAAAGTGGTGGGACATGCATGAATTTCATCCAATAAAAGAGTGAGTGTTAGAGAGAGTGTTCAAAAGAGAGTGTTG
>Ga0315914_1006658_pt1 | contig 16278 bp, 6 predicted proteins | sample MpolenodulesMG_FD_203920 | JGI IMG/M metagenome (GOLD analysis project Ga0315914, IMG submission 203920) | Medicago polymorpha root nodule microbial communities from Los Angeles, California, United States - elongated nodules | ecosystem: Host-associated > Plants > Roots > Nodule | place: USA... | reverse complement strand
ACCAACACCATCTTCCAGAATGTCCCATAGTTCTTCATCTAAACCCATGACATAACTGTAGAAGTTGGTTTTCCACCAAGAAAATTCTTCAAGATCTCCATTAAATCTTGGCACTTTTCCAGATTCAGCTTTCTTGTCACCATAACCATAATCATATGGTACAGCTGCACCTGAATGAGAAGCACCAGAACGAGAAGTGGATTCTTCAGCAGACATGTTTTTCTCAGATCTTTCTCGGGATCGTTGGTTCATCATAATGACAAATCTTTCACAATCCAAACCTATATACTAATTTTATGTTAGACCTATTTCTAAAGACCGATTTCTGTAAAGCATATCAAGGTTTCTCTCGAAATCAATGAGTGTGTTTCAACAACAACCACGCCTATTCTCATGGTTGATCGTTGTTGAAACCCATTAAGAGCGAAACTTTAAGGTCTCAAGGTTTTCTAGACTATTCTCATGTTTCAAAAACCTTGTCTAATCTCACATGTCCAATACTAACCTTCTTCTTTCGATACTTCGGTTAGTATTTGAAATAAGAATTAAGAACGGTGAGATTAGATTAGAAAAATAGGGTTACATAAAATTAGGGTTCTAGGCTTGGTTTGATAGGATTAGGTCATTAGACTCATCCAACAATCCCAAGAAAAAGAATTCTACTCACACATGTTCATCGTAGACATAGAGATTAAGAACAAGAACATGAAAGTAAATAGCTGAAAATAAAGAACAAGAATAATAAAAAGCAAGTAAATAAGAACTTTGATTCAATGGAAATAATTGTCACAGAGATTTCCCAAGAACAAAAGATGAATAATATGTCTGAAGGCTGCTCTATTTATAGCCTAAAGGCTAACTTAAGCCCTAAGAAAAGGCATAAACATTACATAGCAAGCAACCCATGGGCTTTTAGGTCTGAAAAATACAAAACATAGCAGCCTAGAACCTTGGCACGGTCGTGCTCAGCTTGGCACGAACCATGCCTGTCTTTGATACAAAACAGCAAAAAGGAGGTTGGAGGTCGCGCACGGTCGTGCTTATGTAGGCACGGATCGTGCCAAGCTCCATGGTTTTCAAAGGCACATTTGAACAAAGTCGCATAGTCTGGTTCTTGTCAGGCACGGCCGTGCCTGATATTTTTGCATAGGATCTTCATATTTTTGGCTCCAAATCATGCTCTAGATCCTTCCTTTCCATAACCATGATCCAAAACCCTTTCTTTTGCTCCAAGACTCAACCTTTCATCATATTTATTCCTGAAATTAAATAACAACAAATTGAAGTACCACAGCTCTAAAAAGTAATAAAAAACACATAAAATAAAACACTTAAAAGCACTAAATTATTGACTTAATCCATTCACTTTCTCCTATCATCATCTCATTCCATCACCCAAACTCTATTTCATTTATACTAAAAAAGAACACTAGCCGCCAACCACACCTATAACCCATTGTTCCTTATCGTAGTTGTGATCGTCCATCTCTTAGTTTTTCATGTTAGTTACACAAAGTTGTTTGAAAAACAAAGAACATGGAAAACAAAGTTTTGTGAAATATTTGAGTATGTTGTATGCATGAAATACAAATTTGTGAAAATATAGATTTTTTTTTAATTGTATTTTCAAACAAACCGATCAACCGATCCAATCCAAACCAAACCGGTTAGTTTGGTTCGGTTTCTTTTTTCAAAAACAGTAAAAACCAAACCATTGAAAATTTCATTGGTTCAGACTTTTTTTTTTATCAAAAATTGATCCAAACCAAAGAGTTACACCCTTAGACATATTAAGCCTATAATCAATAAAAAAAATGATCGTTATTTTATTTTGGGTTAATAGTGTTTTTCCCCCTATAAAATAGGTCATTTTCGGTTTACCCCCTATGAAATTTTTGGTTTGGAATCAGTCCTTTTAATTTTATTTTTCCAAAAAACCCTCCTAATAGGCCATTTAAAAACAAAAATTCTGGAAATTTTTTTGAAAATGGCATATTAGGGGGGTATTCTTGATTTTTTTTAAAAGGACTAAGGCCCTGTTTGGATTGGCTTATTTTGAGCTTATGTGAGCTTATCTACTCCCATAAGCTTTTTTAAAGGTGTTTGGATAAATAAATAAAAATAGCTTATCATAGTTTCATAAGCTGCTTATGCCATATTTTAATAAGCCTAAATTTTCAGCTTACCCTCTGGCTTAACAAGGAGCTTATGAATTATGTAACTTCCTTCGATTCTCTCTGGATCCACTTTTTCAAAACATATATTTTAATTATAATGTTAGTTATCTTTGGCGGTGCATAAGTAACAAAATTGTTATATACTTGTCTTACTAAATTAACACACGTAACAAAGTTTTTTTTTTTAGGAAGATTTTTATTATTTTTTTGTTACGTAACAAAATGAAACTGAATAATAATATTTTTCTTATATGAATATTTTTTTGTTACGTAACTATTTACTTATCTAATGTTAATTTTGTCTTATATGAATATTGATATTTTTTTTAAGAACGAATATTGATTATACTATATATATAATTATAATTAATATCTTATAATATTGTTTTTTACATCTTGATTAATTTTATCAAAAAAAATCTTGATAATTGTGGTTCGATTCTTTGATTTTTTTTAAACTAAAAATATTTAAAATTTCGATAATTGCTTATGTAATGTCACATCCAAACACTTCAATTTATGTAAGTACTTTTTAGTGTAATATCCAAACATAAATAGCTTATCAAGTATAAGAGCTTATGATGTAAGCTCTAATGTTATTAGCCCTAATGCTATAAGCATCTATATAAGCTGTTTATCCAAACGGGGCCTAATTCCAAACCAAAAAATTTCTAGAGGGTAAACCGAAAATGACCTATTTTATAGGGGAAAAACATTATTAACCCTTCTATTTTTATTTTTATTTTATATACAGACAAACCATAATATGCCAAGTTGATAAAATATTTCGTTATATGTTTTGACAAAAATTTGTAAATAAATCGATATACGAATAAATTCTATTAATATTTAAAAATTTAAAGATTGAAATCAAAATTATACAAACATAATAAAATATACACACACGTTAGCTTTGTAAAAAGAGCGGAAACATGTAATTACTTCTTTGAAAAAATCTCGTGAAAATCTAGTTTTATCCTAAGCAGCATGTCGTCAGGATATTATCTTGTCTTGAGTATAAGACAAACAAATATTATCCTCAGCAAAAGTAAAAAATTATAAAAATAATAAGGAAAATGTTAACTAGTGTTCCATGTGCACTCTTTAAACACCTTTAATAGTAAGTTTTTATGAAAAATAATTGTAATCAATACCTTGCAATTTGTAACATTTGACTATTTTAAGAAATATTTTATTATAAATTTAGGATCCTTAAAAAATGTTCCGGAAATACTTGTTAGAAAGACCCAAATAATAATGATGCTTTAACCTTGACTTGAAGGACCTCAAGTCGTCGCTGTGAGTTGTTGCTTATCTACACGTTGCATTAAAAAACTTACAGCATGAGTAAAGAAAAAGTAAGAAATGATAATAATGAAGAGTACTTTTGTTTGGTAGATATAAATAATGAAGTATAAATATCTGGTCTACTTTAAAGTTGGAGGGAGTAATAGTATTTATGTGGTTCAATGTAGAGTATTCTTGTTTGATTACACAACCAAGCTTCTTACAATATCATTAATATACGAGTTTTTTTAGTTTTTTTTATAGGTTCACTTCATTATATCTGATCATATTTGAGATAATATTAAATACTACTCCTTATGTCGTACAATATTAGTCGTTTAAAGTTTGTGTACGATTATTTAAGAAATGATTAATTGTGTTGATTTCAATGGTAAAATTAGTAGCATTTATTAAAACACCCTTATTAATTGTAGTTAGTGGAGTAGTTAAGTTGGATGAAATTCAATAAATAAATGTATAATAGTGGAAAAAAATAATAAATGCTGCATTGATATCGTAAAGTGACAATTATTTTAAGAAAAAGAAAAAATGTTAAAGAGACAAATATTGTGAGAGGGATGGAGTAATTGAAATCACTTCTTTCAATCGAGATTCAAACAATAATTTATGGCATCGTTGAATTCTATCTCATTATGTTGGACCAACCACTATTGATACAAGCTTGTTTGCGAGGCATCAACACCACCTTCAAAAAATAGCATAAAATTAGGAGCATAATTTTACTTTAGATAGTAAAGGAAAATATTAGGTTAAAATAAGGTTAAGTATAGCGAGACGAGTTAAGATTTATAAGTAAGAGATTTGACAGTAATAGGTAACAAAATAATTTAGATGAATGTCATGATTGTCATATAGTATTTCATAATATTAAGAAGCATGGACGTTGGTACTGCACCATAACATGATATTTTCATGACATCGTCCTTGATACCGTAACGTAACATAATAGGTTAAGTATAGCGAGTCGGGTTAACATTTATAAGTAAGAGATATAGCGAGACGGATTAACGGTTATTCCTTTCCAAAAAAATAAGTAAGAGATATAGCGAGACAGGTTAACGGTTATTCCTTTCCAAAAAAATAGCATCTAATTAGGAACATAAATTTATTTTATTTTATTTTACTTTAGATAAACATTAAATGCAAAAGTGTGAAGGGAAAAATTAGGTTAAAATTAGGTTAAGTATAGCGAGACGGGTTAACGGTTATTCTTTTCCTAAAAAATAGCATATAATTAGGAACATAATTTTATTTTACTTTAGATATACATTAAATGCAAAAGTGTGGAGGGAAAATTAGGTTAAAATTATGTTAAGTATAGCAAGACGGGCTAACATTTATAAGTAAGAGATATAGCGAGATGGGTTAACAGTTATTCCTTTCCAAAAAAATAGCATCTAATTAGGAACATAATTTTATTTTATTTAGATAAATATTAAATGAAAAAGTGTGGAGGGAAAAATTAGGTTAAAATTAGGTTAAGTATAGCGAGACGGGTTAACATTTATAAGTAAGATATTTGACGGTAATAGGTAACAAAATAATTTAGATGAATGTCATGATTGTCGTATAGTATTTTATAATATTAAGAAGAATAGATGTTGGTACTATACCATAACATAATATTTCCATGACATCGTCCTTGATATCTTAACGTAACATAATAGGTTAAGTATAGCGAGACGGGTTAACATTTATAAGTAAGAGATATAACGAGACGGGTTAACGATTCCTTTCCAAAAATACAAGTAAGAGATATAGAGAGACGGATTAATGGTTATTCCTTTAAAAAAAATAGCATCTAATTAGGAACATAATTTTATTTTATTTTATTTTAGTTTACTTTATATAAACATTAAATGCAAAAGTGTGGAGGGAAAGATTAGGTTAAAATTAGGTTAAGTATAGCGAGAAGGGTTAACATTTATAAGTAAGAGAGATAACGAGACGGGTTAACAGTTATTCCTTTCCAAAAAAATAAGTAAGAGATATAGCGAGACGGGTTAACGATTATTTCTTTCCAAAAAAATAGCATCTAATTAGGAACGTAATTTTATTTTATTTTATTTTACAATAGGTAAACATTAAATGCAAAAGTGTGGAGCGAAAAATTAGGTTAAAATTAGGTTAAGTATAGCAAGACGGGTTAACATTTATAAGTAAGAGATTATGTTAAGTATAGCGAGACGGGTTAACGCTTATTCCTTTCCCAAAAAACTCGGAACATAATTTTATTTTATTTTAGGTAAACATTAAATGCAAAAGTGTGGAGGAAAAAATTAGGTTAAAGTTAGGTTAAGTACAGCGAGACGGGTTAACATTTATAACTAAGAGATTTCCAAAAAAATAGCATATAATTAGGAACATAATTTTATTTTACTTTAGATAAACATGAAATGCAAAATGTGAGGGGAAAATTAGGTTAAAATTAGGTTAAGTATAGCGAGACGGATTAACATTTACTAGACTTTTGACCCGTGCGTCACACGGGTTTATTGTTAAGGGATTGACATACGAAGAATAAAATGCAATATAATTGGTAACGGTGAAAAAAAGAACAGGTGATAATCCATAGTAGACAAAATAAAATACCTTATAAAATGTATAAAATCTGAAAATATTACAAAAGAAAATTCGGTAATCCTATCAATAATTCGGTAAAAGAAATATGAAAATTTTAGTACATTGGCATGTAGTTTCATCACATATTGCGAAATACTTCCTCATATACGACGTATCAAATAAGTATGCAACAACTTGTCAAAAAAAAAAGTCTACAAAAACAATAGATATATATAAACGATGACACAACAGGATAGGAATGAAAAGCTCATCAGTGAGGAGAAATATTAGGGATTTCTGCATTTTAGAGGAAATTTGTTAGGTTAAATTGGTGCGATGCATAGAGGGAAATTATTAAGTTAAGTTGCTGCAGACCTAACAAAATTAATAAATAAGGATAAGTGTACAAAATATTAACAATTTCCATGAATTAAAAAAGTGACCATCGTTTTTTTAGTATTAAATAAATGTACAAATATTGTCAAAAAAAAGGCAACAGGATAGGATAGGAATAAATTAGTGCGATGCATTTTTTTAGTATTAAATAAGTGTACAAAATATTGTCAAAAAAAAAAGGCAACATGATAGGAATGAAATTGGTGCGATGCATTTTTTTAGTATTAAATAAGTGTACAAAATATTGTCAAAACAAAAGGCAACAGGATAGGAATGAAATTGGTGCGATGCATTTTTTTAGTATTAAATAAGTGTACAAAATATTATTAAAAAAAAGGCAATAGGATAGGAATGAAATTGGTGTGATGCATTTTTTTAGATGGAATTTGTTATGTTAAATTACTGCTAACCTAATACAACAAATTAGAGGGAAATTATTAGGTTAAATTGTTGTAGACCTAATAAAATTAATAAATAAGGATAAGTAACGTAACATAATAGGTTAAGTATAGTAAGACAGGTTAACATTTATAAGTAAAAGATTAGGTTAAGTATAGTGAGACGGATTAACGGTTATTCCTTTCCTAAAAAACTGCTTATAATTAAGAACATAATTTTATTTTACTTTAGATAAACATTAAATGCAAAAGTGTGGAGGAAAAAATTAGGTAAAAATTAGAGATGACATTTTGCATAAATTAAATCTAGGGTTAATATAGTAAAGTTATGCGAAAAAATTAGGTTAAATCTAGGGTTAATATTGCGTCACGGGTTAACATTTAGAAATAAAAGATGACATTTTGCATAAATTAAATCTAGGATTAATATAGCAAAGTCACGCGAAAAAATTAGGTTAAATCTAGGGTTAATATAGTAAAGTCACACGAAATAATTAGGTTAAATCTAGGGTTAATATTGTGTCACGAGTTAACATTTAAAAATAAGAGATAAGAGATAAGAGATGACATTTTGCATAAATTAAATCTAGGGTTAATATAGTAAAGTCACGCGAAAAATTAGGTTAAATCTAGGTTTAACATTGCATCACGGGTTAACATTCAGAAATAAGAGATATAAGAGATATGTTTCAACCAAATTGCTTTCTCGTGTTTCTTGTATGGAGTGTGTATGGCACGTGATAATTTTTAATGTTAATATTTTTTTTGAAAGATAATTTTTTTATATTTTAAAATGAAATTAATTGAGTAAAATATTTTTTTTATTGTCAAAAAAAGTAAAATATTTTTTTAAAATATTCAAAATTTCGTTTTGAGTTTTTACAAAAATTCATAAATTTTAGTTTATGTAATATTTTTAGTCAACGTTTTTCAAATAATAAAGTAGTAAATTATGGTCTCCACATAGATTGTTGTTTTCGACTCATCAATTAACTAAGCTTATAAACAATAAATTGGGGGAAGTTTGTAAGATTGATTGTTTGCTGATAAATTAAGATTTTTCGAATCATCTCCATGTCTTTGTTGGATTGGTACATGTTCTTAAACCAAATACTATTTAAGGTTTATACTCACGGCGTTTATCAAAGTACCTATTTTAGTTATAGTTCCATATCCCCCTTTGTGAAATACTAACACTACTCCTCTGGTGCTAGTAGGGACTTATAGTCTCATGAGCATTTGTGAACGTTAAACCTAGTCATATAGGAGGAATTAATCTCTCGACGAACGTCTCTAGTAAATTATATACAACGATTCTGGTTAGAAAGGCAAACTTAATCAAGGATTTCTAACCTAGGATCGATTCAAGATGAAAGGAACTGAAAAGCAATAAGAACGACACACACATATATATAATAAGCATAATTCAAATATTAAAGGTTCATCTCTGAACCCTAATCTAACATGTATGTATGTTTAGTTACTATTAGTAATTGAATACATCATTAAAGAGAAAATAAAAAGTAACATCACAAAAACAAGTGGAAAGGGTTGAAAAATACTCTTTTTTGATGCTCCGGTTGGGCTCCTTTTCCTATGAACCATCATGTTTATGAACGATCAATTCTAGGTGAAAATAGACTTTAAGTAGGTATTTTTTGCATTGATGCATGTTCAGGGAGCACGGGCCTTTACCTTGTGGCGCATGTCCCAAAAAACAACAAAAGTTGTTTTTCTGCTTCAACGCAAGTGGACTCCACGCACATGGAGCATAGGTCCGAGCATGATCCTCTCAGCTGCTTCATTCGAGTTCCACGCGTGGGTGGGGTGTATGGACCAGAGGCCTTTTTACTTGTTTTTCTTGATTCTTCATGCATTTTTCTTCCTAGATATGAACTTGGGACACAATTTCCCCAAGTTGTTTTCTCTTCAAATCTTTGTTATTCTCGATTCTCTAGCTTCCATAACTTTCATGTGATTTAAACATATTTGATTTTGTTCTAAAACAGTTCATCAAAGAATACATATTTTAACCACAAACAAAAAGATGATATCACAATACATGTTACTTTGGGATTAAGGGGACAAATAGTTTAACTGGTTCAAACTAAGGAATAAGGAGTTAGAGGTCTTGGTTTAAATCTGAACGAATAAATATTAATCTAACAACTAACATTTTTCATTAAAAAATATATTATTTTGGGGTTGTTGAATATGAATCTGATATAAAGGCGAACATTACTGTATTTAGTAATTTTTAATAAAATATTTTTTTTCTTTAATTTATATCATTGTGAAATTTACTCTTACTAAAAATAATAAATGTCATTTAAAATATTTTTGAGAGGTTCATATTAAATAAATGTCACATATTTATCCTTTTTATTTTTTAGATGTGTTGAATGTGTGTTGTTTAATATAAAATCTACCAAATTTGAAATTGAATGAATGAATAAAAATAAATGATATGATAGTTAAGCTCTACTCACATGATCAGGGCAACCACATGATCCACGATTATAAATAAAAAGAACAACTTGATCCACATTAACAAAAATCACAATTAGCAATAACAAGAAGACATATATTTGAACAACCATTTTAGGGAAAAGCTACGACACGATCAAAAATTTACCAATAAATATAGGTATTGATACAAAGATCAAAACAAAAGATAGAGAGTAAAAATACAATGAAAGTATGTGAAATAATTTTATGTTTTGAAGAAGTTAAACTAATCCATCGAAATTGACACAGAAAAATTGAACTTAAGACCTTGAAAGGAGCACATTCTATAAAAGCTAATTATTGTGCATGAGAAATTGTTGTTCCAAAAGTTGTTTTGAATGGCTACCCAATTTGTTGTTCGTCACAACTCACAAACCTACTTTCAAACAAAAATCCTTAAAAGCAAAATGAACGGAAATCCATGTCTATTTTACACCTTGAGGGAGAGAAAAGAAGAAAATCATGATAGAATATACACCATCCGGTCATTATTATAAGCAAAACTTTACATTTTAGATTTACTCATTAAATGATGTATGCGGTCTATAATAAAGACCATATACATCATTAATTAAATGAATCTAAAATGCAAAATTTTGCTTATAATTGTGACAGGATGGTGTATATGATATGTTGTGATTGAAAAAGAGATATAAATAAAAAAAAACAGTGTTAAATGTGTTTATAGAAGAAATTAAAAATATACTTGAAACTTCAATCAAAACAAAATAGTCATTTTGATCCCTGAATGTGTAACGAGTAGCCACAATAGTCCTTCAATGTATCGAAATTTTAAAATAATCTCTGATTATCCACTTCGTTAGTCAAAATAGTCCATGATATTAAAATACTTCGTTAATATTGTCATATTAGTCCTTCAATATACTTACTTATTGTTATACCTGTCTTTATAAACATTTATTTGTTGTCATTTCAGCCCCTACATGAAAAGAGTTATTGTGAATATTGAGGAATTATTTTAACATTAAAAACTATTTTAACTTACAAAATGCATAATCAAAGACTATTTTAAATTTTTTATACATTGAAAGATTATTATGATTAATCTTTACAAATTTAAGGATCAAAATGACTATTATCCCAAACGAAACTCTTGAAAAACTGGGTAAAACCATTTAAGGGAAAAGCTATGATACAATCAAAAGTTTACAAATAAATATATGTATTAACACTAAAATCAAAACAAAAGATAGAGAGTAAAAATACAACGAAAGTATGAGAGATAGTTTTATATTTTGAAAAATCGAAACTAACCCATCGAAATTGACATATGATAATTGAACTTGAAACCTAGAAAGAAACACACTCTACCAAAATGGGTTAGTATGAGAGATAGTTATTCCAAAAGTTTGTTTTGGATTGCCACCCACTTCGTTGTTCGTCACAACTCACAAATCTACTTTCAAACAAAAATCCTTAAAAGCAAAATGAAAATATTTAACGGATATGTGTATAGCTACCATGAAAATCATGGTAGCTACGTGTGATATGTTAAATATGTGTTTGAAAAAGAGAGATAGATAAAAAAATAAATAAAGTTTCAAATATATATGTGCATAGAATAAATTAAAAATAAACACTCACTTTTGAACACCCTCTCCAACATTTCCTCTTTGAAGCACATAGTTTTAATCTCCATGTGTTTTTGATGATGTTCTAGTTTACTCTTTTGTTGATTATATATTCTTGTCTTTTCTAAAGGAATAGTCTTGTTAAAGAACCCAACATCAATGCCTCAATGTCCTTGATTCTTTTGTGTCTTGCATTGTTGAAGTCTTAGTCATATTTCATGTTATGTGCCACTGAATCGATTCATTTATATGTGAATCGTATCATAAAAGTTTTTGACTTCAAATGAATCGATTCACAATATTTTGAATCGTATCATTTGTGATCCGATTCATGTCTGGTTGAGTCGTATCATGATTTCTCTCTGACCTGCACTGAATAAATTCATAAAAGTCTGAATCGCATCATTCTTCATCCTGGGTTCACTTGAATCGATTCATATTTACAATGAATCCTATCAATCTTCATATGTCTATGGCTTGTATTTTTACTGTCTGAATCGGTTCACTTAGTTGTTTTTGCACGAAAATTTGCACTTGCCCTCATTTTCTATATATACTCCCTTTCTCATAACTCCCAAAATATTGAGTCATTTGTATCTATTCTCTCTAGGTCTCAAAAACTCATTGTCCATAAATTCTTCAAGATTAAACACTTTTCCTTAGAATCACTTTGAACATTGAGTCACATTTATTTGCTAGGATGCTAGTGGGGATTGTAAGCTGATTCTTTCAAGGAGATTGGCTGGGCTTAATCAAGACTCCAGAGTGAAGTGAATAATCTCATTTCACCTCCAAAGGTCTTGAGGGTCATTCTAACCGTTCTTGAAGTATAAGGGGATTCGTTTACCGGACGTGGAATCGAAGACTTAAGTGAAGAGTTCGAAGAGATGCACGGGTAATCAAGGATTCGAAGATTCAAGGAGCACCAAATTCAAAGGTCATTTGAAGTTTGGGGGAGTCATTGCATAGGGGTTGAAGAATTAGTTTAATTTCAAGGCACTCTTGTAAACACATTTGTATTCAACATTGTTACTATTAGTGGATGACCTTGGTGAAGGTGTACTTCATCAAGATGAGTAGATGTAGCTCTAGCGAGGACGAAAAGAGCGAACTACTATAAAAATATCGGTGTTATCTCTATACCATATCCTCTTTACTTTTGATCATTGCATATGTTAATTGAATAATTGTTAGGATAGAAACTTGTATTGATGTAAGTTATTTTTCGTTAAAAGTTAACCTAATTCGTTGAATTAGGTTTTAGTACTTATCTTAGATCAATTGAGTTCAATTTCTATTCAATTCTTCAATTCCACATACATTGTGTTTTTGATTGATAGCTTTGTATATTTTCATATAGGTTTGGTTTTGAAATTGTCCAAAGTTTTGCGAATTGTTCAAGCTACATTAAGTTTTGATTGTAATAAGATTTTTATTGTGAATCACTCAATTCTACATTGAATGTTATTAGGACATAGTTTTATCTTTTTGGTTATTGTTGTGATTATTCACGCGTGTTTCCAATAGTCAATTTAATTCAATTCACCTTTTGCTAAAACTCCGAAATTTTTTTCAAAGCGCTATTCACCCCCCTCTCGCTTATAAACTTATTGGCCATATAGACCAACACTCTTTTATTGGATGGAATCAATGTATGCTTCACCATTTTGCGTGACTTCTATTTTCAAAATGTAGATTCACAATGATTTAAATCAATAAGACAATCAATATTAAAAAAAATATTCAAAAGAGAGTGTTGATAGCCCTACTAATTAAAAATATACTTGAAACTTTGATGAAAACAGAAGTCTTGAGGGTTTCTTATGTAAGGAATAGATTACAGTTACCTAATTTTAGGTTTCCTTTTAACGAGGTTTTGGCTTGGCCCCCCTCCGATGTTGTTTTCTTTCATTTATCTATCTATTTTGGTAGCCTAACACTTTTCTAGCTGTTCTTTTGGGTTTAAAAAAAAAACTCTTGAAAAACATGTACAACAATTCATAAAAAAAATCTCTTTCTTAAAAAAAAAATCATAAAATAATTTTTTTAAAAAATTCATAAAATAAAAATAATAATAATAAAAAAACAATTCATAAAAAAGAACATAGTTCCTAACCACCGATTCAAAAATATACGCCATATTTTTCTCTCTTCTCCTTCTCTTTTGTGAGCCGTCACCAAAACCCTATTTTTTTTCCTTCATCCATCAAAGAAGGGTGATTTAGGGTCAAGTTCTGACCCAAATTCACCCCTCTAACTCGTTTTTCTCTTTCCCTTTTATTGAAATAAGTGATTTTCACATCTATTTCATTTTTCTTTTGTGATTTCGTCGTCTTAGTGTGACGTTGGGTTGTTCGTCGTCTTTGTGCGGCGTTGTTTGTCTTTCTTGTTTTGTTCAGGTATTTGTTCGGTTCATATTGTCAGATCAGCTTAGATCCAGTGCAGATCCAATCCATGACTTTGGTGTCGTTAACGTTGAAGATCCGGAGACATGAGTATTCCGGAGACTTGAATATAGTCATATGTGTAGGCTTTTGCACTTTGCTGTTTTATGCTATTAACATGGATGATGTGAGTTTGTTTGCAGATTCATCCTTTTTGTTGTTAGCGAATTTGCATTGTATCGATGTACTCCATCAATTTTAATGAATGAATATAATTTATTTTGTAAAAAAAAAAAAAAAATAGTTCCCGCTTGCCAAATGCTCCATGTAAAGTTTCATCGCAGTCCTAGTGGGTGCTTAGCAGCATGTTACGACCCGTGCACTTTGCACCATATTACTATTTATAATAATGAAAAGATGGAAACTTACACATTTGAAAATTATTAACGATGTTTTTTTTTTTTTTTATGAAATTTTGATTTGAATTAAAACTAAAAATATAAATGTTTGTTGCTTTCAAGTTATAACAAACTAAACTAATTATGATTATTTATTTCAATGACACCAACAATATAACAAAAAAAAAGATAATCTAATTTTTTTTATGACACCAACAATGATCTTTATTATAGAAAAAGTTGTTTAAAAATATAATTGAGATAATGATCTTTATTATAAAGGAAAAAAAATCAGACATATATATATTCATATCGTTTTTATGTTTCGAAAAAAAAAATTCGTTTGTTACATTTTTTTTAATATTTAAATTTATTCTTATCTATTTTTTAGATGTGTTATTTGTATTCAAAATTGAAAGCATATTTGGAAAGAGAAAAAGTCAACCTAGAAAAACTAAAAAAGATTATTTTCTTTATGAGTCATGTTAACCTGTGCCCTAAGGGCACAAATTAAGGAAGTTAAAATAAAATTAAGTACTAAATTTTATATTGAAAATATAACTTTTGAAACTTTCAAGACATTAAATCTACAATTTCCTAATTTTTTTTCTTCTAATTTTTGGTTCCTTAACTTCTGCCCCAAAGACACAAGTTAATATTTCTCATTCTTTATAGAGTAGTGTTAACTTATGCCCTTAGGGCACATGTTAAAAAACCTAAAAGAAGAAATATTTTATAAAATTTTGTGTATTCAATTCATTAAAAAGTTAAAGATTAAATATAATGTACACATTTCAATAAGTTGTTTCTATATTTGTTTCATTAACGTGTGGCTTAAGGACACAAGTTAACGTTTCCTTCTTTATATATATATATAGTAGAGATATCCGTGATCTAAAACTACTTTCTCATCGGCTTAATTACAAAACACTCACTCTCTTTGACTCTTACCATCATCAGCTTAATTATCATAGAATGGAATCTCAGACCATGTCTCTTTCAGCTCCCGCACCAGTTGATTCAACACAAAATCCTGACTTCAAGCGACCAATTGCAGATTTTAGTCCTAGCATTTGGGGGGATGTATTCCTTCAATATGATTCTCAACCAATGGTACTAAATTTTATTAATTTCACATACAATAATGTTCTTATAGCTTTTTATAGATATGATATATTATTTTTCGAGAAGGTTATAACTTATACCGATATATATCTGTCATATATATAAAATAATGTTCTTATAGTATTTAGAAATTTAAATGCTCTATAAATATTTCATTCTCCGTCCCTTTTACTCTCTCCATCTCAAAATAATTATCTCTTTAACATTTTTTCTTTGTCTAAAAATAATTGTCACTTTAGAATATCAATGAAGCATTTTTTTTCTTCACTATTATACCCTTATTTATTGAATTTCATTCAACTTAACTACTTCACTAACTACAATTAATGAAGATATTTTAGTAAATAATAGTAATTTTCTCATTAAAATCAACATAATTAATCATTTCTTTAAAAAAACATGAACAAACCTTAAACAACTATTTTTTTGAAGAGGCTAAAATAACCTTAAACGACTATTATTTTGAGATGAAGAGATAATGGACCGCTGGAAAATGTTCCATTGCTTGAGACTATTATTAAATGCAGGAAATCAATAAAAATATGGAGACACAAGTGCAAATGCAAAAGGAGGAAGTGTGGAAGATTTTTCAATCTTCAAGTAATGATATTTCACAAAAGTTAAACTTCATTGACTCATTGCAACGTTTGGGAATATCTTATCATTTTGAACGTGAAATTGATGAAGCATTAGAACAAATCCACAGTACTTTTACCAACAATAAGGAAATAACCACAAAAGAAGGTTCCCTTCACTTCCTAGCATTAGCATTTCGTTTGCTTCGACAAAAAGGACATCGCATTTCATCAGATGGTAAGTAGAAATTTTTACACATATTTAGAGCCATTAATAATAAGACAAATTCTATGGTACACTCAATAATTTGAGTGTACTGGTACACCAAATTAATAAATTAATAATTAAAGAGTTGATTTTTTTTAAGAAAAATAATTGTTTTCTATTATTGACAATTACAATAATTAAATCTTATTTTTCAAAAGCGTCGATGAAATAAAATTTACTTTTTTTGAATTTTTGTTACATATAACAGAGAATATTGATTATTTTTTATGAGAAAATGTTAAAAATTTAATATGACTCTTATAAACAATAAAATGATGTTTTTTCTTATAAAATGATGTTTTCTAAAATATAAATATTGATAAATAACTCTTTATTTCATAAAATGATCTTTAAATTATAAATTTTTGAAGTATGAGTACCGGTACACCTTTATGAGGTGTACCGTAGAAGTTAATATTACGATAAAATCTCACAAGACTAATGTTAATAATGTGGGTGAGTGTTGGCAGATATATTTAAAAAATTGAAAAACCATAAAGGAAACTTCAATGAAAAGATTTCCAAAGATATACAAGGAATGTGGAGCTTGTACGAAGCAACACATTTAAGGATTCATGGTGAAGATA
>Ga0315914_1006657_pt1 | contig 16279 bp, 4 predicted proteins | sample MpolenodulesMG_FD_203920 | JGI IMG/M metagenome (GOLD analysis project Ga0315914, IMG submission 203920) | Medicago polymorpha root nodule microbial communities from Los Angeles, California, United States - elongated nodules | ecosystem: Host-associated > Plants > Roots > Nodule | place: USA... | reverse complement strand
ACCGTATATTATTATTATTATTATTATTATTATTATTATTATTATTATTATTATTATTATTATTATTATTATTATTATTATTATTATTATTATTATTATTATTATTATTATTATTATTATTATTATTTTCTAACTCAATATTTAAACCTGACACAAAAATAACCCCAAAATTGAGAGCAGCTTTGCACATCAATTTTGTTGTTTCCAGAACAATCTTAACTTTCGTAGAGCTCAATCCTTCCGCCAGTGACTAAGCCTCCACCATCTGCCTTGCAACATTTGTGAAATTAAGGTTTTGATATTTGTGTTTAAAAGAAGATTTGAGGTGAATATAACATTAATTCACGATATTTGGAGATATATTTTAGTAGAATTTTGTTTTTATTTAAAGAAGATGGTGAAGATTCAAAGGAAGAAGATGAAGATGATGAACATCTTCATCATATTTCTAGATTTTTTTCATTTTTAATAAAAATATATTTTTAAAAAAAATTATGTATTTTTTAATAAAAAATGAGAAAAAAGATGTATATGTGCTTTTAAGAGAGATAAAGGACCTAAATGAAAAAAAATAAAGATAAAGGATCAAAGTGTTACAAATAAATATGATAAAGGACCCTTAATGTAATCTTGGCTAAATTATATTTAGATGTTCAATCTTAATTAATTTACGCTACAGGACTGGCTTAGAACAATTAAAATTTTACATCAAATTTATTTCATTTGAATGTCCTTAAATTTATCAATTACATTCATAAAAAATTTTCTTCCCATTTTGATTGTTCAATTTTGTTGTTCCAAACTGCTGCATTTTTTAATTTTCGTGGGAATCGTCGTCGTTCATTTGACTCCAAATATCGTGAGAATTGCTGTTATTTCCAGAACCATGTCAGGTATGGTGACTTGATTTTTCTTTTTGATTTGATTTTTCTTGGTTATGAGGTAGTTAATTATAACAATTGAGTAAGTCATTTGTTGTACTTTGAGGACTGCTAGCAGGTGTTGCCGCTTCGATGTTGTGGGTGTTTGCTAGCATTTTTTTCGGTTGCTGCTTAAATGGTTATGTCATGAGACTTTTGTTCTTTTGTTTGGACTTAAAGGCTTTGTCCGATAGTGAGGCAGGTCTATGCGTGTTAGCAGATTTTATGAGGTTGACTGCTTAAATAAAAAAAATAAGTCACGATACCAGACGCGGTTCTAGAAACAACGACAATTCTCACTATAATTGGAAACTGTAGCAGTTTGGAACGACAAAATTGAACAATCAAAATGGAAAGAAGAATTAAAAAGAAACAAGAATTGATCAATAGGGAAGAATAAAGAAGAAGAAATTTGAATGAAGGAGATGTTTTTGTTCTCACGTTCGGGGTTCTGGAATGAAAGAAATTTTATGAATGTAAGTGATGAATTTAAGGATATCCAGATGAAAGAAATTTGATGTAAAATTTTATTTGTTATAAGTCTTGTAGTGTAAATTAATTAAGATTGAACACCTTAATATAATTAAATAAAAATTAAAAATATTAAAAGTTGCCTTATGATTAAGATTAACTCTTTTATTTTTAGAAAAATTGACTCCTTTCAAAAAAAAAAATTGACTCATTTATTTGACATTTAATGTTGTCTATGTATATTACATTTTGATTGATTGATATAATGAGAATGTAATTACCCCTAAATAAAATAGGGTAATTGTTGGCCATTTTATTTTTGAACTGTGTGATTTTAACTCTAGTCTCTAGTATACTTAAAATAAAACTCTAGTCTCTAGTATTTCAGTTCTGCAATTTCGATCCCACTAATTTTGTATTCCCTCTAATTTAGTCTCTTTCCGATTTCATAGTCCACACAAATTTTGATTAAATTATACTTACGTGGCCAAAAAAAGTGAGAACTCACGTGTACGGAACAATTATTTTGACTATGATTAATCACTATTAAACAACTATGATGCTTTGTACTCGTGTCTTTTATAACAAAATATAAAGTGGATATGAAATCTTGAACTAAATTTTTCATTGTTACAATTATACTCTTCATTTAAACTATATTGTCTACCATTTTATCGTTTTATAATATTATTTAAAGATTTGATTAAAAAATTAAGTTAAATCTCAGTGTAACAAGAACAATCTAGAATATCCCTAAAAAAAAAAGATGAACAATCTAGAATAATATCTTATTCACAAAAAGAGGAATAATTAGAGAGATTATTTTGATATTTTAACGAAAATTATTTGAGTGTGGTACTCCCTCCGTCCCTTAATACTTGACACAGTTGACCTTATTACGCATGCCAATGCATAATTTTGAGTTTAAATATCTTGAATAATATATTATAAAAAATATGAAAATTTGATATTGAAAATACTCATCGAGACAAATCTAACGTTATCTTATATGATATTATTTATCTTTGTATATTAGTAGAAAAATATGGTCAAAGTAAGTTAGGTCAAAATTACACATTTTCAAATGGATCATCTATTACAGAACGGATGGAGTGTATGTTAAATATGTACAACAGGGTGCATTGGTGTGATAATAATGTTGTCAGCAACATTCTTCATACGAAAAATTAGGAGATGTGTACAATAGGATAGAAGATAAATAAATAAATATATATAATTATTATTAGACACTTATGATTGAAATTAGAGAAAAGATATTTAAACATTAAACTTAGATTCGGCTTGGTAAAACTAGCGGTATCATAAGCTAATTTATTGTGGTTGTCTTATAAGCTAGTTTATGGAGTAGTTGATAGCAGATAAGTTAGTTAATTGAGTTTGTAGTGTTTGATAAAATTAATGGTTGAACTAACTTATAAATGTGAAATATCATAAAAAAGATATATGTAATGAATATTCATTTATTTTTTTCAATTATGGTTACACAGATAAAATTGAGAGAAAAATCATTTGTAATAAGTTACTTGAATTAACTTATTAAAAAGCGCTATAAACTCGTTAGTAAATAACTATTACCAAACGAGAAAGTTTTGCTTAGGGACAAACCTAAATGCAAAAAATTTGGGCACACTCACACAAATGCTTATTTTTTAAAAGATAAATTGGTTTAATGATGTTAAATGATATTATATGATATCGTTAAAATAAAGGCTTAATTACACTTTTGACACCCTAAGTTTTCCAAAGTTGTGATTTTGGCCCCTTAAAAAAACAACACTTTCCAAGCCCCCTAAGTTTACTTTTTGTTGCAATTTTAGCCCCCCAAGTTTACTTTTTGACTCGAAAATAGGGGGACTGGAAAGTAAACTTAGGGGGCTAAAATTGCCATGAGGGGCTAAAACTGCAACAAAAAGTAAACTTAGGGGGCTTGAAAAGAGTTGTTTTTTTTAGGGGACCAAAATCGCAACTTTGGGAAACTTAGGGGGCCAAAAGTGTAATTAAGCTTAAAATAAAATGATATCACCTCAAATCTTCTTTTAAATACAAAAATTATTTAGGCAGTCAAAATTGCAGCTAAGTCATATTTTAATCTTTAAAATACTTCTCTATGCACAATCCTCTTAGTAATATTTGGTAATTTGGAAAAGCTCAGCATAAGTGAAAATCATTCTCGTTGAAAGCTTTAATCAAAGGAAATATAATAATGCACCATTTGAGTACAATTTTTTTGGCGTTCTTACCTTGCAAGGTACGGTATAAAAGAACAAGGATCAAATCTAAGATTTCATGTATCCGACTTAAGGATCAATTAATCCGAGGAGTTCAATCTCACCGTCCACTTCAGGAGCCCATTTAAAGCAAGAGCAACATGTTATACCATGTTGAATTATTAGTTAGCATAGAAAACATAACCATATACACATGTTATTCAGAAATTTTGCCAACCTACAAAGCTATCTAAACTACTTACTTACAAGTATATCAAACCTATTTAAAAAGGGAATAGGCAAAAAGAAAATTAAGGGACAAAAAAATCATTGCTTTTTGCTCCATTTTAATGGTCTTCATATAAATAAAAAATAAGTTAGATCGTTGACTTGAAGATCCCTTTTAGAGCTAGCTCATCTCTCACTAATGGACCTGTTTTAAGCATAATAAAAAGGTATATGTCATTTACTTATTTCCAATATACACATGACAAATTAAGACCAAACATTATAAAACAGGATAAACTTGTAAAACCATCATCAATAACACTAACCTTCCATCAAACAAAACATTTTTCCCTTATATACAAGTTTATTTGTGCATGCCTTGTTTTACAAGAAAATTACTGAAAGCATTAATGCAACCTTCTTACAAGATAGTTTTCTAATATCCTAAACTATTACATCTACTTCTAGCAGCTAAGTTTCTTCATGGTTGACATTATAAGTACACTACATATAATTTCTTGATGCACAACTGTGACTGCAAGCTTTCAGTCTTGAGATCTGATCTTGAGAACAGATTGTTTGTGGGGTGGAAGTAAATTTACTTGAAACGTGATACTGATCTGTTTATTAACCTCGATTTGACTATATTCGGGGCAAACCATAGATCGAAAACAGCTTCCACCTTTCTACATTTTATTAAGAGATACAAAGGATTAAGGTAACTTCTTAATTCATTACCTGAGCATGTCGCCAGCGGGCAATTTGAGGCCGCTTAATGCCGGAGATATGCTAAAAGTGTTTCCATTGCCATCATTATTATAAAATGCAGGATGGCCAAGAGGCATAGGCCTGTCTGGAATTTGAGGAACTTCAATATCACCTTCCAACATCTTCAAAGCATCAGAAATTGTTGGCCTCAAAGCAACCATTACATGAGAACATAGAATTCCAACAAGCAAAAACCTTTCCATTATGCTCTTAGGATTTGCACTAGCAGTGTTATCATCTTTCAGAAGAGAAGCATCCAAAGCCTCGTCTATTTTCCCCGATTTAACCAACGACCAAGCCCAATCTGTGATCAAGAATGCTCGCGGAGATCCCGACGAGGACAAATCAAGAGCCTTCCTACCACACATTATCTCCAAAACAACCACACCAAAGCTGTATACATCACTCTTCTCAGTCAACTGACCATATAGCGCATACTCCGGCGCTAGGTATCCGTGAGTTCCGGCCACTCTAGTAGTGAGATGAGACTGACCCTCCCTACTTTGTTTAGCAAGACCAAAATCAGCAACTCTTGCCCTCATATCTTCATCAAGTAGTATATTGGTAGCTTTGATATCCCTATGATAAATTGCAGGCTTAACTCCATAGTGTAAATAAGCCAACCCTTTTCCCACATCCAAGATTATGTTTTTTCGAAGAGGCCAAGACAATGATTTGTTTGCTTTTTTAGGATCCTTCGATACAAAAAGATGATCTTCCAAGTTTCCATTTGGCATGTAATCATAAACAAGGTATCTTTGACTTCCTTTATCACCATAATTCTCATTTTCATCAACCACACAACAACCTCTAAGAGGTAACAGATTCCTGTGCTTCAAATTACTAATTATCTCAACCTCATTACAAAACTCAACATCCCCTTGAAAATCAGATTCTAAAACCCTCTTAACAGCAACAACAGATCCATCAGCCAAAGTTCCTTTGAAAACCAAACCAAACCCACCTCTCCCTATGAAATTCTTGGATGAAAAATTATCAGTAGCCTTCTCAAGTTCCTGAATTTTGTACCAAATTGAACCTGTATTAGGCCTCAACCTACGCCTAGAACCTTGTTCCTCAGGATCAAAATCAAATTGAAAAGTTTCAAGCTTTCTCTTCCTCATACGTTTCCTATCACACCAAACATATAAACCCAACAAAGAACACATAACAAACAAAGCAACACCAGCTCCTGTTAATCCAAACACAAGACCCTGATGACCCTTTGAACCAGAACCAACTTGTGAATAAACAGGTAAACTAAAAGCACAAGTAACAGCACCATTACTTTCAGGTCCAAACTCATTCACAATTCCAGCAGCATAAAGAATTGCAAAGTAGAAACAACTTAAAGACTGAGAATCATTACCACTAATTGAAACAAGCTTCTGCTTAACTTGTAATCCAGCAGAAACACACACATCACAGTGAGAAAGATCAGTGAGATCTGGTTTACAAGCAGTATTCAAAGATGAATTCTGACCCACCTTCTCATTCCAATCATGAACAGTTTCAATACCTGCACATATGTTACGAGAGATAACAAATTGAAGAGGGTCAAAACAAGAGTTGACCAAGTTGTTGTAAAGTGATAAAGAGTTAAGCTTTGATTGAAAATCTTGCATGCATGAAATTGAAGTTTGAAGATCTTGAAGATTGAACTGTGAAGTTTCTTTTAGATGTTGTGCAAATCCTATTCCAAAAAGAGACAAAACTGATGCACAACAAGTGCTAGTTTCTTTGGATGATAAAGACTTGAAATTTTGACAAGCTGAAGAGTTCCAATGAATTCTTAGGACATAGTTAAGGTCCATAGGACATGTAGATGAAGAAGATGGAGCTGCTGAAATAGTACTAATTAAACTCATCATCAACATGTTCATGCTTAGAAACGAAAACAAAAACATGATAAAAATCTTCATATCCTAGGATTGTGTTTGAGAACTTTTTGTTTAGGAAACTATGGATAGATGGTGATGATTGATTAGTCAAAAGAGGAAAGTGAAGAAAAAAATGAAGAATCTAGAAAACAAGAAAGTGAGAGAGAAGAGAAATGAGAAATCAATGAGGGAGCTTGCTTGCTTGCTTAGTCAAAACTCAAAAGCATGATGATATTTCATTTCTGTCATTTTTCTGGCTGCTGGTTGGGTTAGGTGTCGAGGTTGTTTAACTGAGTTTTCAGCATACGAGAGTGTACACCACGCGTTACATCAATGTTTCTAGATGCTCACAATAATACAAACTATGTTGAGTCATGATATAGGTCCCGCAGATCATTCAAGTTGAGTTCAGGATAATTGTACAAAGGAAATGAACACACGATTTAAACCAAATTCTTAATACAGTAAGTTTATGGGTCTTGCGCCCTTAAAACAATGATTAAGGAAGTCAAAAATAACATGTTTATATTGGTTTCAACAATATTTTAACTTTTAAAAAGTTAAATTTATCACTTTTCATCATTTTCTAATATTATATTTCTATTTTTATCCACTATCTAATGTCCCAAGAACAATGATTAGGATTCTCCTAAGTCTATAGTCTTCGTCCAGCCTTCACTTTATTAATTATAAAGGGGGTTGTTTTGTAGTTTTATTCTTAAGGCACCAAAATCGTAACTTTGGGAAAATTAGGGGGTTAAAACTACAATTAAGCCTAATTATAATTCACACTTCTTGCATAACAAACTATTCATAACAAAATTCAATAAATTGTGATGGAACAGTATTAAGGCACACTTATACTTTTGATATTGGTTTGGCTAACTTTCAAAGCAACAATATATCTTTATAAAGTAAATTTTAAACACACTATAGCAAAATGGTTTAAGCATGTCATTTTTACCCATGCGTTACGGAGGCTAAGCATGGAAACTAGAATACAAGCGACATACATTATACATTACTAGTTGTAAGTCTAGTAAAATTGGGTAATAATCTGGTGTGGCTATAGCGGATTGGGATTTTCTTCCATGTCCTTTTCACTGGACATGATGCAGTGGAAATCTCCTCCGTCCAATTCTTTTTTTAATAATTTTGTTCTAACTGTAAAGTGAAACGAGTGGCTGAGATTCCACTTGACTCTCCAGTCATCGCAGGGGATCTGTTCTCGACTATAGCCACACTGAGCTATACGGTGAGTCTACCCCTGAACAATATCGTGTTCCAACAAACTGTGTCTACAATATTTCATGTTCAGTTCATGAAGAAAATTGAATCGGACTGAACTAAATTTTAACAATTTGGTAGAGATGAATTGAAATTAAATTCAATCGATGTAAAAGTTCGATTTATGTTACATAAATATGAATATGGTATTCAGTATATTACGATTTATGAGAACAAAAAATATGACAATTTTCACTTGATTTGTTCTACTAAGCTTGAAGGAATATCCACTAATCAAATAGTATATTTTTCTCCTAATTTTCAAGCCTATATTCACCGAAATTTGCTTTAAAATCACATATTGAAAGGTTATTTAAAATCACAAATTGAAGGGTTATTTTGATTTTACTCCATTAAAGGTGTATGTGTTGTTGCAGTAAAGAAAGAGAAGGAAGATGGAAGATGGGGCGAGAGAGGAAAGAGATGAGTAATTTAGAATAAAAGAAAACAATTGGGTGTGGGAAGTGTATAGTAAGCATTTTGATCTAAAGTTGGTTTACCCTTATCTAATAGTTCAAATTTATTTTGCCAACAAAAAAAACAGTCATGTCTCTTAACGTAGGTGACCTATTCAAATCTCCCAGCGTAGGCAGGCAGAGCCCATTTTTCATATGCAAGTAAGAATGGAATCAAAGATCATATTTAAGAGATAGATAATATAAGATGTTGGTTCAAGTTGGAGATGATCATGAGTTGAAAATAAGCATTAATTAATTTACAATATTATTTATATAGTGTCGTGACATGCAATTTACACACGCGCTTTTGCAATTGGAGGTGTGTGGGCGGCTGAAAATATTGTTGCTATTTGATAAAGCAAGAAAGGTGTTCTGACTTTGGCACTTTGCACAGTGCAACGATTTGGATTATTACAACAAGTACTAACAAATGTGGCATGCTATTATGATGGACTTATGATCAATGATACACATGAGTCGTAATAAGATATTTCATTTCATGGTATAGTCCATATCAGATAAATACTTTGTATAGGTGATGATGTAATTGTCTTTGAATTTATTCAGCATACAAGTGAAAGACAAAACAAACTATTTTATATATGTCTTTGTTAACGAGTATATCCAGGATACTTTTTAAAGATTTTAAAAAAAGAAATTATTTTATAAAAAATGTCAAATATTTCGATTTTCGATGCATTTATTACACACATTTTCATGAATAGTTAGCCTTTAAAGACCTTAACCAGTGTCTGGGTACTGATTAACATTTCCTTTTTATATATTTTTTTTTGACAGGGTACTGTACTACTATTAAATTAAATGTAGCAACAAATTAAATAGTTAATGAAATCTGGATTGAAAAGTAAGGGTGACACATATTTTGTGTTTGAAAGAATTAATCATAGGTGATTGTCTCTAATATATAGCACCTTATATTTTGTTTAGAGGGTATTTCTAAGAAGGTCAAGCCATCAAAATTAAAAAATACTCCTTTTAGGGAGGAAATATAGATAAAACTAATGGACCGTGGAATTCCACTACTGCACTACATGTGTAATAAATTATTATATCACAACATGTACCCCGCTAATGATTATCAATATTTGAAGGAATTAGCATTTGCCGACATAACATACCAAAGAAATTTATATGTATCCTTCAAAAAAAATAAAATTTATGTGTAGTAAAAAAAATTAAATTGGTGTGTTTCAACTTTCGATCGATTTATTTTATAGTTTATGCAAATAAATAAATTTTTATCTATTATTTATAAGTTTGTTAAACTAATTTATGAAAAAAAAAGTTTATAAAGATGCAATTTTTATTAATGAAAAATTATGAATTAACGTAAAAGTTTATTTCTTTACATAAATTATTTTTCATAAACTCAAAGTAAGTTCAATCTGATCAGGTATACTCATAAATATTTTAAATGGTATAAATTTTTGTGTGTCTAAATCTTTTTCTTTTTTTTTGTCTTTATACATGTGTATCTAAAATTTTATGATAGCTTGGAGCAAATCCATTTTCCATGGAAATTTTATGACGGACGTGTATTTTCCAACATATAACCTCTTCGAAAGAAAAAGGTCTTGTGTGTCACAAAATTCAATTGTAACATTTAAATTTAAATAGACACGTAAAAGACAAAAAGTAGAAGGGAAAAAACAAATAATAAATATTTTTAAAATACTTAAATAATTAATGCATTTTAATAATGTTGTGTTTTTTCTCCCAATCGAACACATAGCTCCTTTAATTACTTTTGTAATTATTTTAATTTTAATTTTTTAAAACCTGAAAATTAATTTTAAAAAATTTTAAAATAAGAAAAAAAAATTTAAAAAAAACGAAAAAAATTGGATTAAAAAATCCAGAAAAAAATTAATATTTTTTTACCAAAACATTAAAAAAATTAGCTTATATTATTTTTTTTCGAATGTTTTTAAATTTTTAATTTAATTTGGATTTTTTTAAATTTTTTTCAAACGTTTCAAAATACAGTAAGTTTAGAAATTTTTTTATTTTATATATAATTTTTTGAGAAATATATATATAAAGAAAACAACCCCTTTCAGTTTCTTTGGACTGACTATTTCTTTTCAAAAATGCCCTCAATTTTCAATACAAATAACACATGTAACAAATAGATAAGAATAAATTCAAATATTAAAAAAAATTCCAGATTTTTTTAATCCTCAATCTTTAAATATTAAAAAATATTCTCAAATCTGTAACACGTTGCAAAAAAAAACTTGGAATCAAATTTTCGAAAAAAAATCTAAATTTTTAAATAAATTTGTATCCAGATTTTTAAAAATAAAAATATTTTCCAGATTTTTTTTTGTTGAGAAAATTTAAAAAACTTCTTTTTCGAAAAAAAAATTTGTTTTAATTTCGAAAAATATATATTTCCATATTTTCGAAAATAATTTAAATTTTTTTTCGAAATAAAAATTTTGAAATATGCATTTCAAAATTTTCGAAAATAATTTAAAAAATTTATGGAAAATTGAAATTTTTTTAAATATATATTTTTCGTAAATTATAAATTTTGGAATTTTCGAAAAATGTATATTTCAAAATATTAAAAAAATTTGAAAATTATTTTTTGTAATAAAAAAAATCCTGATTTTATTTTTAACTTTTACAAATTTTTTAATTTTTAAAAAAAAATGAAAAACAAAATTAATTATACAGTCAGCATGCCACATAATCAGATATGCACAGTCAGCATGCCACTCAGCTCGCCACGTCAGCAATTCTACACAGTCACATGGTTCAGGGGCTAAAATCAAAGAATCTTATTTTACACGGTTGGAATCTAAACTTTTTTTTTAAGGGGGGTAAACCGGAACTCGCCCAAATTACAGGGGGTAAATACATATTAACCCCTTTTTTTTTATATATAAATTGGATAGTGTGCATCATTCTAACATTATTTGCATGATTTGGATATCTACTAGCCAATTGTATCAACCATTCCATTATATCGTTTATATTTATATTGACAAAATATTAATTTTTTTCCTATGGTTGGATTATTAGTTGGATTTGTCATTGTGTAACAGATCGTTTTTATCATCTTCGCATAATTTAAGAAAATTTTTATTCATTTCTACGTAAATTTGTTTTATTTTCAGTTATCCGTTATAAATATGCGCTTACAAACTCTTTTTTTCTTGTCATGTGCTTTTATTGGATAACGTTATTGACTCTTTTAAAATTGTAAGAATATTCCTAAAAAAAATTATAAGAATATCAGAATTTTACGAATTTGGAATGATTACGGTCAAATCATATGCATTCAACACATCTAGATTGTTTGACCAATATCGAACAATTCAATTATTAAGTTCATGCTTTATTTGTTTTTAAATCTAAAATTCTATCCTAAAATTTAAGTTGTTTGATCGGATGATCCATATGCTATTGACTAAAGTGCAAACTCACTCTTCCAACTACACACAAACCCTAACCGATTTTTACAATTATTATTTCAATAATTGCAACTAATTCATCTAGTTACTTATTGTTTGACAATATATGGGCTGTCAATTATTTTGACAACGAACCTCACACATACTAAGCACGGAGAAGAGATTTTTATCAAAACGAATCTCACACATATTAGATTTTCATAAAAATATTTTGCAGGAATTAGATCCATCAAGTCACTGTTTTCAAGAATGGACTTTGACTTAAACATGCCATATTTTGAGGAGGAGGACGTGAATTCAGACACTGAAAGTCAGGTTTCGTCACTCATTCAGAGCAATACTGAAAATATCCCTAAAGTAAGTTTTTTTTTTCTCTTTCTATAATAATGAATGTCACATACATAATAGTAGTACTTATATGACTGTTAAAAAAAGTTAACATGGACGATTTTTGTATCATCTAAGAGATGAAAATTGACATGGCTGTTTAAAAAACTAGAATTTTTTCCTTAAAAAAAATTATATTAGACTTAATTCATTTGTACAAAATCGATTTGTACGACAAATTAATTTAATTAGGATATTTTGTTATCATGCAATTATTTTATACGTGAATCTAATGATGTGTCGTCACTTTTTTTTTATATAAAATTATTATTTACCACTTATATTTGATGTATTTTTATAAATATTCATAGCATATAAGTATGTCCCCGCTAATCAAAACTTTTGAGTTTAACTTATAAGATGTTGTGTGTCACTCATCTATGAATTTTACTATAATTTATCTCTCGACATGTGATTTGGGGATTTTCCTTTATTTTTCTTAAATTTTTTATTTGATGATGCAATTTAATCATCATGTGAGTAAAAATTAGACGTTTCTTGACTTTGGTATTTAGTCGCATACCAAGTCTAATGCACCTAATAAATGGTGGGAAATTTGAGGATGCCTACCAAACGTTAGAGGCTTAATTACGGTAGAATAATTAACATACAAAAAGTGAACAACTAGTGTTATTATGTGATTTTAAATAATTAAGAGTAGTGATATTTTATCAATCATTTTGGTACAACCTTTGAGACAACTTTGTTGTTCTCTCTTCTCATTGGTCAAAAATAATAGAGAGAAAAAAAGGAAGAGAGAGAATAAAAACATAATGTGAGTATGAGAGAGAAAGTTGTACAAAAGTTGTATTAAAATGGTTGTACAAATATCATTTCTCAATAATTAAATAAAATGAATGTGTACTTATTTTTATTGAAATAATAAAATGGTGACACATCAAATACACTCAAAACTAACAACGTTTGTGAATAGGATCCAATTGCAAACAATGTCCAACCAATTGCTGCTGTCTCAATTTTGGTTGATGTTCAACCGATGTACTGTACTGATTCTTTCTATGTCCATGCCGATCAAGAAATACCATTGGGCGCGGGACGGCGCCGTTACGTTCGCCGCGGACGACCTCATCCATCTGATCTGACCACCTTCTGCACAAATTTTCATTGCAAGACAAGAAACACTCCTATGTGGCGCTCTGGACCTATGGGTCCAAAGGTAAATATACAACACCAACTGATTATTAGTTAAAAAAATTATGTCAAATAGTCTAGTGTCGAGAATAACACATCTTATATATAAAAAGTAAGGAATTACGGATTGAAACTCACGCTCCAACATACCAAAATGTTCATGCAGTTAGCCCACCAACTTAGTTGAATTTTTGAGACATTTATTTATACAATCTAATAATTAATTAAAAAAGAAATTAGGAAACACACTATTTATTAATAATAGTAATATTAATAACTATTTTATGATCGTCATTATTCTTATCTTTATGTTTTCATAACAATAGTCTTCTATGTTTATGTGCAGACTCTGTGCAATGCATGTGGCATTTACTACAAGAAACATATGGTTCGTCGAGATGTCCCTGTTGCTTCAGGTTCTGTCCCACCACCTGGAACCATGGGAGGAGATCCTTCTTCTTCAACTTCCTAATGGGTTGGGGGCCACCAACCCTATAGCTCATTTTTCTATTTTTGAATAAAAAGGTTGCTCATAAGTTCTCTCAATTGTTCAAAATTTTACGAAAATAACGATCGAAAGTTCGTTTTTCGATACACTTTTAAGCAAAAAAAATATCTATCAAAAGTCATGTTCTGATATGTTGAGCAATATGAGGGATCTGTTGAGCAATCACCTTTGAATAATTGGGATGATTTCATATCATTCTCATCACATTATTATGTTTGGTTGTTTTTCCATTTTGTTTGGATTGGGTTGTTTTTCCGAATATAACTTTAATATTGTTTTTGTGGGCAATCTTATATGATTGGTGATAGTTGAACATTAAATAAGTTACTACAGAAAAACGTTTCAATAATGCCAAAACATTGATTGGTGTATGCTTGGTTATATTTGACATAATTCATACTTACAACATTGGTTTAATATTAAAATAACATATTTATAAATTAGAATCATATCTTATCTTTATTTTAAGTAGAATTCGAGTTTTTCCTAATATACACATGTCCATCACTCTTGATTTTGGTGCATGAATATAAATGATTAATGACTAGTGATGTCTTATTTTTTCATTGAAAATTTTCATCCTTATATAATCAGTTTGTTAGATTTTTTTTTTCTGAGGGGAATCAGTTTGTTAGATGTGTTGGGTTTGATTGTCAAGTTTTCTTGAATAAAGCAGGAGGTTTGAAAATATTAGTTATTGGTGATTCTGTCCCACATCGCTAAGTTTAGAGAAGTAAGGGGAAGACCAAGGCTATATATCTTAATACATATAAATGTTAAACAGTTCTGATAAGTTTGCCCTAATTAATCCCTCATTTTTTGGTGGACCTGAGTAATTTTTATGAAAAAAAGAGTTTGTAAGGAATCAAACCAGGTACCATATGCTTTCACTTTACAACTATAACCGCTATGCCACTTCTACTTTTGTTGAAGTATTGTTGCTTCCAAAAATGAAATACATCTAAATCATTTTTTTTAAATCTCTAACTGCCCTAGTGGTTTCCTCTCTCATAGCAATTATTTTTTATTATTAGCGGTACCTTTATTGATAGTAGTTGTTTTTTCATTTTTTTGGTGTATGCTTACTACGTTTTACGATATTAAAGTTGCATCTTTAAAATTGTAGATAATTTGACTGATCCAGATGATAATTTTATCATTAGAAATTCACATTTTCCTGTAATTTTGTCGGCCTCTTTGTTTCTCCTATATTATATTACTTGAAGTTGTTTATTCTTACTTTTTATTTGCAAAAATCACTACAGTAGACTATAACATTACTTTGTTTTGGCAAAGTAATGACTTTGATTCCATATTCATTTTTGTTGATTTCCATATTCATTTTTGTTGATGCAAACTAAATGTTGTTAATTTGCTTCTTTGAGATTGTGCATGTCGATCACTCTCAATTGTCACTTAGTTTGATTCTTTATGAGTTTATATGCAACTCTACAAGTAATAATATAGCCAATTTGATATTTTATATATGAAACTTTACAAAACTCGTGCATCGCACGGGTTAAAGTCTAGTTGAACCTAGTTTCTTGTTTTTAGATGCACCAGTCAGTAGCACTTTAAGCTTGTATCTGACTTAGTTTAAATATTTGCTTTGTGAGAGTGTGGATGTACTGGGGCATTGGGGTGAGAGTGAGAGAAGTCTATGTGTTGTAAAAAATTTCACATAGTGATAATTCTCTGGTTGTCGGTTTAGACAACGGTCGTGATTTTTTCTCTGGTTTTGGAGTTTCCATGTTATATTCTTGTGTTTGTGATTGTGTTTATTTTTCTTCTTCAGCCCTATTTCCTAACAGTGGTATCAGAGCTTCGGTTCCGTGAGATATCACAATTCTTAGTATGCTCTATGGTTGCAGCATTGTCTGATCTTCCACATCAGAAAAAAGAAATGTGATATTGTGAAGGTGCTGAAGAAGGGTGGTACTGTGCAACTGCTATGTCATATTCAAGTGCAATGAAGTTTGACATAGAGAAGTTTGATGGAAGAATCAACTTTAGCTTGTGGAAAGTGTAACGTCCTATTTCTATTAAAGCGATAATACACGCGAATAATATAAATATTCAAGAAATAGACGCTACGTCTTCACATCAATATTCAAACAACATGCATATATAAAATTCATCAACAGTCGCAGTGGATATAAGTCATACATCGCCAAGTATACATGTCATAAGAACAACATACATCCATAAATAAAATCTCCAAAACCCGACAAATGGGCAAAATCTCGATAACGTAAATAAATCCAGAATAATCAATCTAGAATAATGCTACAAACAGACATCCTAGATCAGAGCCTCCTCTAAGACTCAACAGAAAACGATAACGGAGATAGCTCCCGCTATCCAAGCACTCACCAAGCAAACAACAACTACTCCTGCACGCCGTCTACCCATTCATACAAATAGGTAGGCGGTCCACCACAGACCACTGAGGGTTAACTTCACATCAATCATAATCAACATAAACAAACATAAGTATTCAAGGATTTCATGCATAACACATATACATACCCATCCCTCCTAGAATACTA
>Ga0315914_1006656_pt1 | contig 16282 bp, 16 predicted proteins | sample MpolenodulesMG_FD_203920 | JGI IMG/M metagenome (GOLD analysis project Ga0315914, IMG submission 203920) | Medicago polymorpha root nodule microbial communities from Los Angeles, California, United States - elongated nodules | ecosystem: Host-associated > Plants > Roots > Nodule | place: USA... | reverse complement strand
TATATATACACACACATTATGGATAGATAGATAGATAGAGAGAACATTTGCTATCGTGAGAAAAAAGAACTTCCAATAATTGTCAGAATTAATGGGGACCGATTCAGATTAATCCCTTCTTTTTTTAGAGACTAAGAATATGAAATCGCAGTTGCAGAGAATTTGGGGTTTTATGCAGAGTTGGAAATCTGATATCGTATTGCAGTCGGCCAGTTGCGAAAAATCAAACGAGGGTGCATTTGGGTAATGGATTGAGATAAAGGTGTTTGTAATTGTTGGGTTGCAGAAACTGTAAGAGTTTGGCGCGCTACACAAATCAATTTTGATGCCTCCTTTATCTTCTTTTTAAGAATGATGTGATTGTTACCAACCTACCTACTTGCAGTTATATTTTTCATTTGGCCTGTATAGCAGCAAGGCAGCAATTTAGTTGCTTAATTTCATTAGATGAACAAGGCTGCACCATTATTGGAGGGAGGATGAGTTGAGGTTGGATGGTAAGAGAAAAGAGGCAAAGTTCTTGAGCCTTTTGATTTTGAGGGATTTATCCGATCTTTGAATTTAATTCCGTGGTTATTATTAAATAAGAGGCATCAACTTATTATGTGGCCATTAAGAGCCGTGGCCATTAAAAGTGTATTTGTCATAAACACAACAATGATATCGATTATTTTATAATTTGTACGAGTGCTTATTGTTTTTTGAAGAATAAAATATTTCCAAAATCAAAATTTCAGCTCAAATGAGGCAAGCGGAGAATTGAAGTAGTCAATCCCGGATAGTGGCGCAGAGCGACCGACCCCAAAAGTGGGATAGCATGATAGCGTGTAGCGGGATGACAGCTATTTGATCATTTTTTAGACAAAGTTCATGAATAATACTACAAAGTATAAACAAACATATATTTAATATAAAATTATACAAATGATTCAAAACTCATGAAACATTCATATATGAAAAACACAAGTCTAAATCAAAACACTAAAACATAGATATGCAGTGAAAGTAAAACATTCATATAGGTACTTGACATGTATCAGAGTAATGACTGTTAAATTCCTGCACTGTTTGGTATTCACTGTGTCCAAAACCTCTTGGCATTTGCTTTTCCCATGTACTTAATTGCTTAGTTTTCTACTTTAATTTTATATTTATAACTGTTTTCTGGCTTTAAGGGAAGCCTTGGCGCAACGATAAAGTTGTTGTCACGTGACTGAGAGGTCACAGGTTCAAGTCCTGGAAACAGCCTCTTGTGTAGAAACAGGGTATGGCTGCTTACAATACACCAAATGGTGGGACCCCTTCCCGGGCCGTGCTTATGCGGGAGCTTCAGTGCACCGGGCTGCCCTTTTTTCTAACTCTTTTCTGGCTTTATTGGAGTTTTCGAACTTTTAGAGAGATGGAACATAAAAGGAGAAGAAAATAAAAATAAAAATAAAAATACAAGAGCGTAAAACAGAGAGCAGTGGAAGTAAAAAGAGAAAAGGATTAGAGGAACATAGGAAGATAGATGGAACAGGAACAGAACCTGAACAGAAGAAGACGGTGGCAGTGGCATCAATCAGTGGCAGCGATGATGACCTGGGCAGCGGCTGATGCAGTGAGAAGAGAGAAAGGACGTTAGGGTTTTTCCATGGCAGTGAGAAGAGAGAGAATTGGCAAATGCGTGTGAGAAGAGGGAAATTGTTAGGGTTAATTTGAAATCCCCAAAGTGCCCTCAAAACAGTTTTAAAATTAGGGTCAATTTGGGATTTTCCCGTTAAAATACAAGTATCCGATACCCGCCCCATTACACGCTAACCGCTTTAGCAGCTGGAGCAGCCGCTAACCTGAACTGCTCCGCCACTACCATTACCGCAGTTTTCTTGCCGCTGCGCCGCTTTAGCGCACTATTGACTATGAACTCGGGACCACTCGCACGCTAAGCGAATATCATACCACTACCTCAAATGTGTGTGTATGAGTGCTTGTTTTGGATGCACTTGTCATATAAATAATTTTTAACAATTCATTTAAAATATTGAACACTACGGCGTCATTTGATCCATGTAGCCAACCCCACTTAGTGGGATAAGGCTTGGTTGTTGTTGTTGTATTTAAAATATTGAATGAGCCGGTCTTCATATGGATTTGATTTGGTAATATTCTATTCTAATTTTGGCAAATTTAATACTAAATGAGGAAAATATTATTTTATCTCTAAGCTTTTGTATATTTATCTCGCTTTTAAAACTGGTCTTGGCATTCCTTCAAAAAAAAAAAAAAAAACTGGTCTTGGCATATCTTTTTGTTGTAACTATATGTAGTGTCATTTCTCTCTTTGGTATTGAAAATATGATTTTTAAGGCTACAGGTCACTTTTGATGTCTTAACGTTTTAAAAGTGATCATGGAAAGGAAGAGTGCTTAGAAAATATTTTTATCAAATTGTGCATGAGAAGTCTGGCCAATTAATTTTTTTTTTGTAATATCTTTTTTATATAGAATCTCATTATTTTTTGAGGAAATATATAGAATCTCATTATTGATGCCAAGAAATAATCTCTTTTGAGCTCTTGAAAGATTTAAAATGTGTTTGATAAACTTTACAAAAATAAAAGTGTTCTTATGATATATCTGTTTAAACTTTAAACCGTTATTTTTCCTCGAAACATCATCTTATCTTATTATAATGAAAAAGTAAAACAAATTTCTAGCAGAATAGCTTATCTCTAAAAAGCACAGCAGATTTTCCCTTATAAAGTGATTTTGGAAAGATTGCATAAAACATATGCTTGTCAATGTTATGCATGAATGAAGTTTGCATAACATGTTGTAGTTGGCATGCTTTAATTTAAGTACTAATGCAATTGAATCTTTTGCAATTATATAATTCCAGAGGCAGTGGCAGTGGGGCAATGCAGACAATCTGAATTGCCTGTTGAGGCAGAAGTTTTTGAAAGTCTGGATAAGGTTAGATTTTTTGTTCTGTTTTTTTTCTTCTTTTTCTACCATTGCATAGTTTTACAGAAATCTGCTGAATAATGTACAATTACTTTAAAGAAATCTTTTGAGTAAAATAGCACTGCTTTGTAAGTTTTTCATTTCAACTATATCATTAATATTTAAACATCATCTTTTATCTGTATTTTTGGTCGTTATTCTCTTCCTTCTTTCTAGTTACATACTTTATTATGGTTGAACAAATATTTTTTTTATGCATCTTATCTCTTGGCTAAAAAAGTTCAATTTCTAGGGCGTTTCAAAGACTCTCCATGAATATCAATTTATTCCAGAGCAGCCAACTATTAAAAATGAGATATCCGAGAGAGTTACTACATCTATCCACTTTAGTTCTCTTGATGGTGTTCCACGTTCAAGGACTTCACTATCTAGTGGGCCATCTTTCCTTAACGGGAATGAATCTGCACATAATGTGTATGGAGTCCAAGGTCAGAAGATACCTGATCTAAATCTTTTGTTTCAGTCTCACCAAGGTAGGTCGAATCATCTTATGCTTTCTGCTTCAGGAGGAAATGACGATGTTCTAAGAAAGAACCCATTTGTCGATGTAACTCTTGAGACTCGAATGAGGGCTCACCAAGTAACTCCTAATGATGGTGGTCTAGTGCCATTTGATAGTAGGGTTATTCATGAGGAGGAATTTTCAAGGTTTCAAAGGAAGCGAAAGGTATGTGCATCACAGAATCCCAACATGCTTTATCACTACAGAGTGGTTGTTCATGCTTGGCTTATTTTCAGAATGAAGAGGCTAGAATGCAACGAGAACTTGAAGTGCAAGAGAAAAGAATTAGAAAAGAGCTTGTAAAACAGGAAATTTTAAGGCAAAAGGTGCTGGTCAGAGTTGTTCTCTATTTATTTTTTTCCTCTTTGATGATTATATTTATGCTATTGTTAATGTTGTTTCCCGTACATAAAGAGAGAGGAGCAGATAAAAAAAGAGATGGAGAGACAAGATCGTGAAAGGCAGAAGGAAGAGGAAAGGTTATTGCGTGAAAGACAGCGAGAGGAGGAGAGACTCCTTAGAGAACAGAGGCGTGAGAAGGAGCAGCGGGAGAAGTTTTTGCAAAAGGAATCAATCAGAGTATGTAAGATTGTTCTGCCAAATTACCAATCACTCTGATCTGTCGTGTGAAAATAAGGGATGCTTATGTTATTGGTTCTTGTAGATTGAGAAGCTGAGACAGAAGGAGGAACTACAGAGGGTGAAAGAGGCAGCAAGGATTAAAGCTGCCAGCGAGAGAGCTGTTGCCCGCAGAATGGTCAAAGATGCAATGGACCTTATTGAAGATGAACGTCTGGAACTCATGGAATTAGCTGCATCAAAGAAGGGGTTATCTTCAATATTGGCTCTTGACTACGAAACTATGCAAAATCTGGAATCATATCGAGGTGAATAATTTTAGTATTTGAATCTACTTGTATTTTCTGCTCATTTGTGTTTATGATAGGAATCGTCTATCAGTTCCCTAAAGGTTGTACAGTTCGGCAATTGTTAAATTTGTTAAGATAGTGATAGAAAATGATCTAAAGTGAAAGAAACAGAAAGGGAGAGAGAAATCTGTGTGGGAAATAGTTCATGTATATTCTGTTATCTGAATATCATTATAACCAATTTGAGTTGAGTATAAATCACATGTTTATAGCGCTAGCAGTCAGCTGTGAGTCAGCTAGATCAGACAGCTGATAGATTCTTTAACTGACTGTAATGCCAGAATCTATTAATAGCAGCATGTGAATACCTATGTTACAATTGATATACACTTATTAAAATTTGTTCCGAGACACTTCCATTCTGCCTATCTGTTAACATCTAGCTCATTTTGAAAGCAATGAAATTGAAGTTTGTATATGCTGCAAATTGACTTGATACCAAAAAAAATGTGTGAAACCCCTGATGTTCGTATTTTTTTTTATGGTTTTAAATTGTTTTGTGGGGTATCTCTTATAACACCTTCGTCCCTATATGTAAGACCCATCTGATAAAAGCACAATAATTAAGAAAATTTGCCAATCATGTACATTCTCTTTCCAAAATCACAAGTATGGTTGTGACTTTGTTCTTCCCCCTTGATAACAAGCTTTTAAGGAAGGGTTCCCAAAATGCTTAGATACTTGTCAAATAGCAATTCAAATACTTGTATGCTAAATTGTATGGCTGAAACGTCAACTAAGTCTTATTCCCATTTGTATGTATTACTTCAAAATTAATGACAAAATCATCACATTGGCTGCCCCGTAGATTAAATGGATCTGCCAATATTTTTCATGGAAATATATTTTTAGGATTGCTTCAAATTTGAATATTTGTAATCTGAAATAGTTATACTCTTGTATACATATATACTTGAAAAAGTGATTTCCTTAAACATTGATTGAAACCAAACACACTGGTTTTTCAGATGGGCAGACTTCCTTCCCACCCAAGTCTGTACAGTTGAAAAGAGCTTTTTCAATTCAACCTTGGTCAGATTCTGACGAGAATGTTGGAAATCTTCTGATGGTAAGATGTTTTACCCATTTATACAGTTTTTACTGGCTGGTTAATGGGATTGGCTCGGACATTGGTTTTATTGCCTGGAAGGCCACAAGGTTATATAAAGTTGTGAACAGCTATCTTCCTTCACTCATGTAAAAGCTGTAACCTAGTTATGGTTTAATGTTCAAATATATTGCTGATTGTGTTATATCCTTTGCCAACTTGCTGACTTTATTTTCTGCTTGGTCTTGTTTTTTAGTGATATGTATTGTGATTGAACCATGTGACCTGCTTCACCACTTAGAAATTAAGTCCTTTTTACTGCGTGTTCTGTAACCTCCCACCGGGCCATAAAATAAATACCTTCATATAGCCCGTATACCCCACTTAGTGGGATAAGGCTTGGTTGTTGTCGTAGCCTGTATTCATGCTTAGTTATTCTTATAGAAATATTAATTTCATTGTGGCTTCAAACAAGTAAGCTCTACTTCATCGTTCAAAATATAAACTTGTTTCTTTTATTGCATATATTATCATATATGGCTTACTAATTTCCTCTCAGCTATAATGAACAGAAATGCTTTATATGTAGGTTTGGAGGTTCTTGATTACCTTTGCTGATATTCTTGGAATATGGCCATTTACGTTGGATGAGCTTGTACAAGCTTTTCATGACTATGTAAGTACTCTTTTTGAAAGGTTATGTCTTCTCTTTAAGGTCGCTATCTGTCAGAAAATCCGGCTTCGTTGCGGTCCGCCCCTAGCCGCCTAATTGCAGCATTTGAGTTGCCTTCACTGCAGCCTCCAACTCCTTCAATGTGTTGGGTGTGAAATGGGTGGATTTAGTCCACATTGCCTAGATATATGGCCTGTATGATGTTTATCAAGTTTGGGCGGCCCTCACCTTGCAAACTGGTTTCGTAAGGTTGAGTTAGGCCCAACCCAAATTCTAAGACTATCCAAGGTATTGTTTGTCCTTAAACTTTTCCTTGGCCTGTGCTTGTCCAAACCAAGGGCTCGATATTCATATAACGAATACCAGGGGACAATTTTCGTAATGATATCCTGGTCCCCAAACATAGATGCATGCAATGAATGAACCTAGACAAGGACTACATGTTGCTAACAGTGCTTACTGACAATGGGTCATTATTTTCTCTCAATATTACAGGACCCTAGAATATTAGGTGAGATCCATATCGCTCTTCTGAGATCCATTATAAAAGATATTGAAGATGTTGCAAGAACACCCACTACTGGATTAGGAGCTAACCAAAGCAGTGTTACGAACTCTGGTGGGGGGCATCCTCAAGTAGTTGAAGGGGTATGTTTTCTTTTTTCAATTTTCAGCTTTCAATAAACTTTCTTTGTTCTTTCCTTAAACTAAAAAAAAAAAACTATTTGCTATATACTGTCAGGCGTATGAATGGGGTTTTGATATAAGAAATTGGCAGCGACATTTAAATCCATTAACATGGCCGGAGATTTTGCGACAATTTGCATTGTCAGCTGGATTTGGGCCTCAGTTGAAGAAACAGAATATTGAGCAGGTGCATCCTGGCAACAATGAGGTGATTTCTACGTACTCCATTCATCGCTAGTTGTTTTAATTGAAAATCTGTTGTCATTGATTGTAGTTACTAGCTGCAATAACTAACTTTTCTACTTCAGAGTTTGCATTTTGTGAATTCCATAACGAAGAATTATCTTTCACAACTGTCGTGATATTTCCACCAACCTATGCCTTGACTAAAAAAGGCAAACTTGCATTAAAAAGGTGCAGCACATTTTGAGAAGTAAATTTTAGGAAACCAGACCCTGCGTATGCGGGAGCTTTAGTGCACTAGGCTTCCCTTTTTCCATCTTTAGTCCATAACATAATTTATTATGCACTTATTAAGTAAAAAATTGTGTTAGTTTTTGGAAATCACATGGGGTCCCTAACATCATACTTATGGTGCGTAAATTAGATATAAAATTGTGGTCTTCTTTCAAGTGTAAAAAAAAGGATATTGGAATTGGGAGACCCACATATTGCTTGGTTTTTATTACTAAATATATTTTGAAAAAAAACTATCCTTTATAGTTACCGTTGATGTAGATGTGCCATTTGTACTGGTGCAGCCTACTTAGGTCGCACCATCATGTTATTAAGACCTTGTATTGCAACTAAGTTAAGTAAAACATAAAACAATATAAAAGAGAATGTTTTGAACTTTTTTATTTTGAAAGGGATGTTGAACGAAATGGGGTCCAAACCAGTCACACTCCTCCCTCTCACAATCAGGGAAATTGTGAGAATATTACTTTATAATTTTCATTTGAATGATACATAAAAATGATTGTGTTCAAAGTCATCATAATTATGTGGTGCATTTAAAATTATTTTTCTAGGTATTCAATAAAAAAATTGTGATTTTAAATTTTGTGTTTTCCTTTGGTTCCAAGTGCAGGTTAATGATGGTAAAGATATAATTTCTAATCTACGCAGTGGAGCTGCTGTTGAGAATGCTGTTGCTATTATGCAAGAGAAGGGATTATCTAATCCAAGAAGGCATAAGCATCGTTTGACGCCTGGAACTGTGAAATATGCTGCATTTTATGTCCTAGCTCTGGAAGGAAGCAGAGGCCTCAATATATTGGAAATTGCAGACAAGATTCAGGTTTAACTATTCTTACCTTGTCTTATTCATTGTCTCAGGATAACTATTCAACTTTCTCATTCATTTATTTTTGTTTATCTAGAAATCTGGACTTCGTGATCTTACAACAAGCAAATCACCGGAGGCTGCTATAGCTTCTGCTTTGTCTAGGGATACAGAACTATTTGAAAGGACAGCTCCTTCAACATATTGTGTACGACCTGTATATAGAAAGGACCCAGCTGATTCTGAAGCAATTTTTTCAGCTGCCAGGGAAAGAATCAGGATATTCAAAAGTGGATTTGTGGGTGCAGAAGTAGCTGATGATGGTGAAAGGGATGAAGATTATGAAAGTGTTATGGCAAAAGATCCTGAGATTGATGATTTAGGAGCTCAAACAAATACGAAAAAGGAGGTCTCAATTTTTAAGGAATTTAATGCAAACACTGTCATGAGAAGTAGGAAGGACAATGGTGAGATTTTGCAAACTCGTGATAGTTGCCATGAGAAAGTGGATGAGGGTTTAGGATCAACTGTTGATGAAGGCTTTGACGGACATAAAGATGTTCATACGTCTAGTGAAATTGCTGTTTGCAGCAACGACGTTGCTAATCCTATTCTAAAAGGTATGGATGTTGATGAAAACACTCTTGGTGAACCATGGGTGCAAGGGCTTACGGAGGGAGAGTACTCGGATCTTAGTGTGGAGGAGCGTCTTAACGCTCTTGTTGCTTTGATTACTGTGGCAAATGAAGGAAATTCTATTCGTGTTACGCTTGAGGTATTTCTTTCAGTTTCAAACCTTCATTTCTCATTGTTGACTTATGTTTGGCCGGCCTTAGAAATTATTGTTGTGTGTGTATGTCTGTATGTAATAATTACGAGCAATCTTTCAGGAACGTTTAGAAGCGGCAAATGCTTTAAAGAAACAGATGTTGGCTGAGGCACAGCTTGATAAACGCCATATTAAAGAGGATAATTTTGTTAAAATGCAGTCATTCTCATATTTGGGAAACAAGAATGAACCAGCTGTTACATTTCCATCATTGGGGGGAAAACAGTGGCCATTGCATACAGTTGATGTAAAAAATGATAAGGCTTTACTCACTCCCTGCGACCAGGGTGAACAGATAAATGCACTACAGGAAAATCAAAATCCTCTGCAGAATTCCTTATTAGAAGTAAACATGCAAAATCAAGATTGTTCTACTGTCCCGGATAATTATTCAATCCAACAATCTATATATACTGCCGAAAAAGCAAGGTCAAATTTAAAATCATACATTGATCACTTGGCGGAACAAACTTACATGTATAGATCATTGCCTCTTGGTTTGGATCGAAGACGAAACCGATACTGGCAATTTGTTACTTCTGCTTCTCAAAATGATCCAGGTGCTGGTAGGATTTTTGTGGAATTACATGACGGCTGTTGGAAGCTGATTGATTCTGTAGAGGTATTTGCTTATGAAGCTGAGCTGATCTTTAATGATCATTAATTCATAATATGATTAGCAATTGTTATTTTTGTGCATTTTCTTATTAGCATCATTTACATCAAGTGTATGCTTATCCAATCATCATGTAGCAGATTATCAGCATTCGTTATCATTTAGATATGAAGTATTATTTTCGTGAGTGCTGCAATGCTCCCGCCATGACAGAGTTCAAGGAAGGTTTGGACCCATTGCCAATCTATTGGGGTCAGGCTCACCTCGCATTTGCAAGACACTATTTCCACAAACAACTCTAACCTTTACACCTCGTGGCCCCCCTTCATTCTCATGAATGCTACTCTCAATTTCATATGAAGTGTCATTGTACATTTCTTTAAAAAATCATTTAGTGTACTAATTTTCATGACATACCGAGCTTTATTGACTAACTAACCGTGGTAAAGTAGTAATGGAGTAGTTAGGTGGGTTGAAAAATACGATGAATAAGAGTATGGATGGAAAAACTGTTTAATGCCTTGCTAGTATTCTAATATGATAAATAATATGACACAAGCAAATATTTAATGGATGAAGTAGTTTTGTTGTAATTACACGTCATAGTTTAACCTAGATATTCTTTTGTTTTGTGATGGTATTCTTCATTGCATTTGTTTTACATTCAGGGTTTTGATGCTCTTTTGGTATCATTGGACTTACGTGGGATCCGAGAGTCCCACTTGCATATGATGTTGCAAAGAATTGAGACGTCTTTCAAAGAATCTGTTAGAAGAAATGTCCAAAATGGTGAGATGATAATGCAAAAAGAAGACACTGTCAAGAATCTCAAGACAGAAGCAGTTAAAATGGCTGCAGACCTAGATTGCAGTGCTAATATTTACTGTCCAACTTCTGTCTGCATTGATGATTCGGACACATCTGTGGCGTCAACATCTTTTACGGTTCAGCTTGGACAAAATGAAGTTGAGAACAAAGATGCTTATATGAGATATTGGGACTTTGAGAAATGGATGCGAAAGGAATGTCTAAATTGCTCAGTATCATCTGCAATGAAGTTTGGGAAGAAGAGGTGTAAGCAACTACTTCTCATGTGTGATTTGTGCGGTCATGTCTATTTCTTTAGAGAAGTGCAATGTCCTTTGTGCCATAGAACTTTCAGTACTAGTCAGGGGAACTCTAGTTCTTATGAACGTATTGCTCAATCTGAAGGCAAGATGAATATTGACGCAGATTTTTTTCACGATTCATCCTCTTCTTCAACGAGGAAGAGATTGCTCAAAATCCTTTTGTCAGTTGTTGAGGTGACAATCTATGTATTTTATCTTGACTATGATTTATGGAGTAGTTAGATATAATTAAGTTCTAAATAGCTGTTATTAGGGGCAGGGTCCTCTTATGTGACGATTTAACATGACTGTCATCTTTTATATATCTTAGTCATTTTTCTATTTCAAAAATAAATCAATGGCATAAATTACAGATCAGTGGTAGTTTCATCTACAGATGATGTCTCCCACTTCCTCTATACCTGGTTTCCCTCTCCCTCTGATGTTTTTGTCCGAGCTCTTGTTGTCAAAGTTCATAAAATATTTACATTGGACTTTGTGGTAATAAAAGAATACTTGCAATTTGGTGGCTATTGCAAGTAGGGGGAAAGGTAGAATCATCATCATGAATGTGATAGCTGAAAACACAGGAATTATGACTATTGCTGGAACATCATGAAAATCATTGAAGAAAACACAGGAGCACAAGCCCTGAACATTGGAGACTAAGAAATTGTAGTTGAAATCATGTAGGAAGGAGGAACCCACAGTCCAAAAAGAACTAAGTGATATGAAACAAAAGTGAAAACTACCCACTAAATTTTTCTTTTTTAATTGTAAACTGGTTATTTTTTATTGAAAAAATACATGGTTGAGATATGTTGACATGGCATGACATTGCAATATTGCACATGGGAAGATGCTAATATTTTTAGATAAAGTCACTGTTTATTGTTTGTTTCTTGTTCACTGATAGTGTTTAACTATGGATCGTAGGTAACCCTTACCCAAGAAGCTCTGCAACCTTTTTGGACAGAGAGGTACAGAAAGTCTTGGAGTTCAAAGCTGGAAGCTTCCTCATCAACGGAAGACATTCTGCAGGTTATAATCTGGCATATCTTGATAGAGCATGGTCAATGTCTAGCTTGTTGTTAACTATCACAAGTTTAAATTTTTTGGCCTTTGTTATAGCTGCATTACTGCTAAAGCTCAACTCTGATCTTCCCTTTAGATGATTAAGATAAAGAGAAATCTGGGATCATATCATGGTTGACTTGATTGTAATCAATGTATTTGTCTCTTACAATCCGTTTGATATTACACACACACAAACTGTGCAGAAATAGGAATCCCCAAAATTTAGGGGATCTAGAAAAGATCAGAGCTAACTACTCCATCGAAATCATATTAAGAAAATAAAGAAGGAATATAGAACGAGAGCCTTGGTACAACGGTAGAGTTGTTGTCATGTGACTGAAAGGTCACGGGTTCAAGTCCTGGAAACAACCTCTTGTGTAAAAAACAGGATAAGGCTGCGTACAATACACCAAAATGGTGGGACCCCTTCCCGGACCCTGCGTATGCAGGAGCTTTAATGCACCGGGCTGCCCTTTAACACTCCTCATTCCAAAGCATGCATGTCATATGCAGTCAATGTATTAGATTGGTATGCTATTTTAAGACCCTACATTGGTATGCTAGTTGATGAACATACTGAATTAGTCTTTCGTAGTGCATGAAAGAATATTGCCAACATAAATAACAATTGGCCTCAATATATTTAACCTTGGCGCAACTGGTAAAGTTGTTGTCATGTGACTGAAAGGTCACAGGTTCAAGTCCTGGAAACAGCCTCTTGTGTAAAACAAGGTAAGGTTGCGTACAATACACCAAATGGTGGGACCCCTTCCCGGACCCTGCATATGCGGGAGCCCTAGTGCACCGGGTTGCCCTTTTTTACTAGCTGAGTAGTTGGGCATATGCCTAGTTAGTAGTTAAGGTGTTAGTCTTAACATTCTAAAATTTAGCTTGTAGATTCATTCACCATAATATGTTTTCTTGTTTGCTCTCCTTGATTTCTTCCTTGACTTTAGTGGAATATGTATAGCTTTTATTTCTCTGTTTACTTTGTTACTAATGTCCATTGTCAATGACATTGTCACGTGTATCTTAGATGTTGACTGCATTAGAAGGTGCTATAAAACGGGAGTATCTGGCTTCAGACTATGAAACTACGAATGAGCTGTTAGGTTCTATTTGCTCTTCTGGATGTCTCCCTAATGATATCATAGGTGGTGAAAAGATACCTGTTCTTCCATGGGTGCCATTTACAACTGCTGCTGTGGCTCTAAGGCTCATGGACCTCGATGCATGCATCTTTTATACCTCACAGCAGAAGCAAGAGACCAAGAAGGATAGTAAAACTGGAATTGTTGTGGTAAGTTTCCTTTGTAATGTAAAGCTCTCACTGTGGCGGGTCCAGGGAGTGGCTGATTCTATTTTTAGTATCGCAAGTTTTCTTTTTAAAACTTAAGGTGCATTCTGGGATATTAGAATTGGTAGCCATATCTAAAGAAGAGTGTAGTGTGGAAGCAATAATTGTTTTGTGGGATTAGGCTTTTATATTATTGACATGCGTATGTTTTTGCATGAATGTACCCTATAACTTCTTGTATCCGTCTTTCAGAAGCTTCCATTAAAATATGCTGCTGCCAAAAATTCCTGCGATGCTGGTGCGATTGAAACTTCATTTCAGACTAAGCATACCGTAAAGAACTGGGGTGCTCTTGGTGCTGGCCTTGAGAGCTACAGCAAAGGACAAAGGACTCGACAAGGCCGCAGCCATTCTCGTGGTCAAAGATCACAAGGAATAGTTACTAGTTCGAGATCCACTTCCAGAAAGAGGAGCACTACATCTAACAGCAGGAAAGAAGGAAGATTACTTGGATGGAAAGGCACACCAAACGGACAAGGACACACTCGTGGTCGGAGGAGTATCAGAAGCAGGAAGAAACCTGCGGCCAAGATGGATGTGATCATTAATGAAAGGGATACCTCAAAAGATATCACGGAGTTAACAGCAATCTCTGTGAGAGAAGAGATTGATGGTCAAACAGAAGCCAATGCTCTAAATGCTAGAAATTCAGAAAGATCAGAATATGAAGATGATCTTTGTCAGGCAACAAGAGATAAGTACGATTTTGTGGTGGATAATAGTAATAATAATGATAAATGTCAAGGTGAATTTAGTGGGAAACCTGGTAACTTAATAGAACAGAGCCACTATAATGTGGATGATGAGGAAGACGTGAATATGGATGACAATGTCGATGACGATGGAGAATATGGGCAAGTCGAACTTAATGTGGAAGATTATATAATTGGCGGGGACTCAGATGAAGGGTACAACAGAGAAGAAAATGAGGATCCGGATAGAGTTGGTTCAACCTCGTCAGGTTACAGCGATTAAATGTAGCATAGAGAATATATGTAGTAAAAGTAGGCCCATAAGTTATTTTTTGATATTCTGTTTAGTAATGCAGGAATTAGGAATAGGCCAATATCATGTGCTTGGGATAGAATATGTATTAGCAACAAAAAAAAAAAAAAGAATATATATTATGTATGCTGCAAATACAGAAAAGAAATGTTGATTTTGCCGTTATCAAATTATTATCAAATATAGCAACGGTGGGAGAAAAATTATGTGTGCCCAATACTATACAATGCGGGCGAGCTTGCAGCAAAGTCATTATGTTGAGATGACATCCCTCTTTTTATTCTGCTTCATGATGATGTCTAACCAGAAAATTTGGACAACATGCTCTGTAAACCATGATATACATATAAATTAATCAATGAATCTAAAAAGTAACTTTTTGCTTGTAACAAGGTGATCGAAGGAAGTATCTCATTATGCTTGTTCAGAATTTGGTTAGTTAAGGGTTATTATTGTGTTGCATTTCACGATGGCCTTTGGATTAATTTTCAAACATGGATGTCTTATTCGTATTGTTTAACTTTTAAGAGACCAACTCAAATAGTTTCCAACATTGTAAGGCTTTATGTGTAGTTTTAAGTACAGGAATGAAGTTTTTGAAATCAGATTTTATTTTATGGTTTTGCAGATGTTATCATCATTAGTATGTGGATGTTGGGTCTTGCTATCTTTTCATATAATAAACAAAAGGAAAAAAAATAGCCGTTCAAATTGCATATTTAAACCAACAAAGCTATAAATGCTATAAACTCTTCTAAATGTTAAAGGAAGACTAATCAATTTATTAAATTAAACTTTTTAAATTTTTCACCAAGTCCAATACATATAGAAACATGGTAAAATATTTTCAAGTAAGTAGCTCCCTGCCATATCTGCCACGCACTGAAGACTATTCCCAATCAAATATATGTTCAATCTCAGGCCGAGGAAGCCAGGAGTTTCCTAACTCCTGCTTTCTGTTCATCAGTGAGCCTAGTAGGGAACTTAATATTAAACTTAATCCTCAAGTTTCCCTTCTTTGTTGGATCTTTGGGGAGTGGCATTCCTTCTTTTGGAACAACCTCCTCATAGTTGGGATGGATAACATTGTTGATTGGTATGCTTAAGTTTCTACCATCCAATGTAGTGAGGTGCACTGTGTAACCAGTTAAGGCCTCCGCAAGAGATATCTTTTGAGTCACAATCAAATCATTCCCTTCGCGACTGAAGACGCTGTGTGGCCTTTCGTCGATGACAAAAATAAGATCTGCGGCGGTTACATTTGGCTGTTCGTTACCCTTCTCCGGGAAGGTGATCTTTGTCCCCTTCTTCCAACCAGGCTTCACGGTTATGGTCAATATCTCTTCCACTGGCATGGTTTTGCTGCACATACAAGGAAAGATACATTGTTAATATTGAACATGAAAGTTTTGTATAAAGATTCTTTCATTCCATTTGGAAAATGACACAAACGAACAAAAGAGACTATGCATTAGCCATTGCATATACAAAAACATCTTATTGTAAATAAGGGCACAGTCATTGCAGGCTTTGATCCTTTTTGCTAACAAATTCTCCCTCCCCTGACAAACTAAACACTAACATCTGGCTATAAAAAAAATGCACACATGATGGAAAGACAATGGGTGGTGAAATATATCCTACTTGAGAATGTCAAGTTTTAGGCTCATATGGTTTCTTTTTCGGTAGATCCATTAAAGAATAAACCATCAATATAGTCCATAAATCATCACACTCTCTCCAATTTAACCCCCCTATAATGCATAAAAATAATTAGTCCTTAAAATATATGAAATTCGTCATTTTAGTCTCTGTTGTTAAAATGCTAAGTACTAACATGTTTGACTTTCAAATATTTTAAGAACTAAAATGAAGGATTTTATATGCTTTAGGGACCAAATTAAACTTCAACCATTTCACCAAGCACAAAACCGACTAAAAAATGTAAAAGAAATAACTGAGTAAAAGCAATTACTAGTACTCACCCACTAGCATCTGCAATTTCTCTAGAGATCTTCATCTTCTTTGTAGTTCCTCTATATATCTCCTCAAGAGTGCAGCTCAACTTGTTCTCAATTGCAGGAGCTTTCCGAGGTGCAGCTTGACTCATATGGACTCCTCCTCCTTCTCCAAAAGATCCAAACATATCATCGCCAAACATCC